>RBWB01581494.1_pt1 | contig 23713 bp, 19 predicted proteins | sample 2014201 | NCBI WGS metagenome assembly RBWB01 (sample SAMN10133834, study PRJNA383868) | Human oral metagenome, whole genome shotgun sequencing project. | isolation source: supragingival plaque isolated from 88 juvenile twins | host: Homo sapiens | place: Australia
TCGGCGGACCGATCTCCAAGCTCGGCATCGAGCTGACCGACTCTCCCTACGTGGTAGCCAACATGCGCATCATGACCCGAATGGGCAGTGAAGCCCTCAAGCTGATCGGCGAGGGCAGCGAGTGGGTGCCGGCCGTCCACTCCGTCGGCTACCCCCTGCGCGACGCCGACGGCAAGACCCGCGAGGACGTCGCCTGGCCCTGTAACGACGAGAAGTACATCACGCACTTCCCCGAGACCAATGAGATCTGGTCCTACGGTTCCGGGTACGGCGGCAACGCTCTGCTCGGCAAGAAGTGCTACGCGCTGCGCATCGCCTCGACGATGGCCCGCCGCCAGGGATGGATGGCCGAGCACATGCTCATCCTGCGACTGACCGACGAGAAGACCGGCAAGCAGTACCACGTCACCGCCGCCTTCCCGAGCGCCTGCGGCAAGACCAACCTCGCCATGCTCCAGCCCACGATCCCCGGCTACAAGGTCGAGACCGTCGGCGACGACATCGCCTGGATGCGCCCCGGCCCCGACGGCCGCCTGCGCGCCATCAACCCCGAGGCCGGCTTCTTCGGCGTCGCCCCGGGCACGTCCTACAAGACGAACCCGATGGCCATGGAGACCATGAAGGCCAACTCCATCTTCACCAACGTCGCCCTGACCGACGACGGCGACGTGTGGTGGGAGGGCATCGACGCCCCGCTCCCCGACCACGTCATCGACTGGCAGGGCAACGACTTCACCCCGGCCGACGCAGCCGAGGGCAAGAAGGCCGCCCACCCCAACAGCCGGTTCACCGTTCCCGCATCGCAGTGCCCGATCATCTGCGAAGACTGGGAGGCTCCGCAGGGCGTGCCGGTCGACGCCGTCCTGTTCGGCGGCCGCCGCGCCACCAACGTGCCGCTCGTGGCCGAGCAGTACGAGCCCGCCCACGGCGTGTTCATCGGAGCGTCGGTGGCCTCCGAGGTCACGGCCGCCGCCACCGACGTCAAGGCCGGATCGCTGCGCCACGACCCCTTCGCCATGCTTCCCTTCTGCGGCTACCACATGGCCGACTACTGGAGCCACTGGCTCCAGATGCAGGAGAAGCTCGGCGACAAGTTCCCCAAGGTCTACCAGGTCAATTGGTTCCGCAAGGGCCCCGACGGCAAGTTCATGTGGCCCGGGTACGGCGAGAATTCGCGCGTCCTGGACTGGATCGTCAAGCGCGCCTCCGGCCAGGTCGATGCGATCGACGGCGTGACCGGCCGTTATCCGAAGTTCGAGGACTTCAATCTCGACGGGCTCGACGTCGACGAGGCCAAATGGGCCGCGCTCTTCGAAATCGACCCCAACGCCTGGGCCGCCGAGATGGACGGCACCGAGGAGTACTTCAAGCAGTTCGGCGACAAGCTCCCCGAGGCCGTCAAGGACCAGCTGGCCAAGTTCCGCGAGCGGATCGCCGCGGCCAAGAAGGCCTGAGCTGGGCCTTCGCAGCGCAGGTCCTTGGCTGACTGAGGCCGGCCCGCCCTAACCGGTTACGCGTCGGCCCGGGCCCTCGCGAGTGGAGGCAATGCGGTGTCCCCGCTTCCGTACGGAAGCGGGGACACCGGCCTTTTCCGCCTTTCTGGATTATTTCTGGACGCGCCGGGCTGGGCGTGCGCCGTCTCACGTATCCTAAAGGCGTGAACATCCTTCTCCTCGGGTCCGGGGGACGTGAGCACGCGATCGCCCGTGCGCTCAGCGGCGATCCCTCCGTCTCCACACTTGTCATCGCTCCCGGCAATCCCGGTATGGCGGCGCTCGGCGACCTCGTCGCCGTCGACGTCCTCGACGGGCGAGCCGTCGCCGATCTGGCTGCGTCTCGGGGAATCGACCTCGTCGTCGTGGGGCCCGAGGCGCCTCTCGTCGCCGGAGTCGCCGACGCCGTGCGCAGCAGGGGGATCGCCGTCTTCGGACCTTCCGCCGCGGCGGCCAGACTGGAGGGGTCGAAGGCGTTCGCCAAAGACGTCATGGCTGCCGCGCATGTGCCCACCGCAGCGGCGCGCGTGTGCTCCACCGAGGCCGAGGCGGAGGCGGCGCTGGCTGAGTTCGGTCCGCCGCACGTCGTCAAGGACGACGGCCTCGCCGCGGGGAAGGGAGTCGTGGTCACCGACTCCCGGGAGGAGGCTCTCGCCCATGCACGGGCCTGTCTGGGCAAACCGGGAGGGGCGGTCGTGATCGAGGAGTTCCTCGACGGGCCGGAGGTGTCCCTGTTCTGCCTGTGCGACGGGCATGTGGCGGTTCCCCTGCAGCCCGCTCAGGATTTCAAGCGCGCCTACGACGGCGGCCAGGGGCCGAACACCGGCGGCATGGGCGCGTATTCGCCTCTGCCGTGGGCTCCGGACGACTTGGCCGAGGACGTCCTCGCCAGGGTGGCCCAGCCCGTCGTGGACGAGATGGCCCGACGCGGCACTCCGTTCGTCGGACTGCTCTACTGCGGGCTTGCGCTCACCTCGCGCGGACTGAGGGTCGTGGAGTTCAACGTCCGGTTCGGCGATCCGGAGACGCAGTGCGTCCTGGCCCGGCTCGTCACGCCGCTGGCGGGGCTTCTCCGCGACGCGGCCTGCGGCGATCTCGGCGGGGCCGTGCTCGCTTGGTCGGAGTCCTCCGCTGTGACGGTGGTGCTCGCCGCGGCGGGATACCCCGGCGCTCCTCGGACGGGAGATCCGGTCCGGGGACTGCGCGAGGCGGAGGCCACGGACGGCGCCTACGTCGTCCACGCAGGAACCGAGGAGCGCCCGGACGGGAGCATCGTCAGCGCCGGCGGACGCGTGCTGGCCACCGTCGGAATCGGGCCGTCCGTCCCCGAGGCGCGCGACGCAGCATACGCAGCGCTGCGCAAAATCAACCTCGAAGGAGCTCATTTCCGCGGCGACATCGCCGCCGACGTCCACTCCTCGTGTTGAGAGGCATCTCGGGGCGAGTCCACCTGGCGGACGGAAATCGGCGACTCGTGCTATTCGCGTGCGCAGCGATTATGCTGTGCTGGGGACCCACTAGGAAGTGAGTGTGAAGTATGAGCGGACTCGGCATCGCGAAACTGAGCGGCTGGACCCACGTATATTCAGGAAAAGTACGCGACGTATACGTTCCTTCGGGGGTGAGCGCTCATAGCGGAGCCGACACCTACCTCATCGTCGCTTCCGACCGCATCAGCGCATACGATTTCGTGCTGCCGACCGAGATCCCGGACAAAGGCAAGATACTCACCCAATTGTCCCTGTGGTGGTTTGAGCAGTTGGCCGACATCACCCCCAATCACGTCCTGTCGACCGACGTCCCGCCGGAAGTGGTCGGACGGGCCATGATCGCCCGACGCCTGGTCATGCTTCCCATCGAATGCATCGTGCGCGGATACCTCGCCGGCTCGGGAATGGAGGAATACCGCAAAACCGGGACGGTGTGCGGGCTGGCACTCCGGCCGGGGATCCTCGAATGCGCCCGCCTCGAGTATCCCATTTTCACGCCGACGTCGAAAGCGCAGATCGGACAGCACGACGAAAATATGACTTTCGCCGAAGTGACCGAATGCGTCGGAGAAGGAGTCGCCCGCGAGCTGCGGGCGAAGTCGGTGGCGACCTACGCCCGTGCCCGGGAAATCGCCGCTGAGAAAGGCATCATCATCGCCGACACGAAATTCGAATTCGGCGTGTCGACCGACTCGGGGGAGAGCGCGATCATCCTCGGCGACGAAGCGCTCACTCCCGACTCCTCCCGGTTCTGGATCGCCGGCTCCTACGCACCGGGCAAGCCTCAGCCGTCACTCGACAAACAGTTCGTGCGCGATTGGCTGCTCTCGCCGAGTTCCAGCTGGGACCCGAATTCGGGCGCCCGTCCGCCGGAGTTGCCCGACGACGTCGTCGAGAAGACGCGGGAACGGTACTGCGAGGTGTACGAGCGGCTCACCGGCCGCGCCTGGCAGTGAAAACCGGGGCGGGGGAGTCTAAGACCGCCGGACGGCTCCCACCCTGCGCTCGTATCATGGACACGAGGCATCACGTGATGCCTGAATTATGAGACAGGAGGAAGCCCTTGGGGCTGATCATCGTCGAAGTCATGCCGAAGCCTGAAATCCTCGACCCGCAGGGCAAGGCCGTGCGCGGGGCCTTCCTTCGGCACGGAGTGGACGTCTTCACGGACGTGCGGCAGGGCAAGCGTTTCCAGCTTTCCGTGGAGGGGCCGGTGACCGAGGCGCATCTGGAGTCCGCCCGCGAACTCGCCGCGACGAGCCTTTCTAATCCGATCATCGAGGACGTCGTTGCCGTCTATGCTGCGGAGGGCGAGCGGTGAGGATCGGCGTGGTGACGTTTCCCGGAACGTTGGACGACGGCGACGCCGCGCGCGCCGTCCGCTTGGCCGGAGGCACGCCCGTCGCACTGTGGCACGCCTCGGACGACGTCGGGGGAGTCGACGCGGTCGTGCTGCCCGGCGGCTTTTCCTACGGCGACTACCTCAGATGCGGGGCCATAGCCGCGCTGGCCCCCGTCATGTCGGCCGTCGTCGAGGCGGCGGCCAAGGGCGTGCCCGTGCTGGGGATCTGCAACGGATTCCAGATTCTGTGTGAGGCGCACCTGCTGCCCGGGGCGCTGGTCCGCAACGAGGGGCAGCGCTTCGTCTGCCGCGAGCAAAAGCTTGCGGTCGAGAACGCGGACACGCCGTGGACCTCCGGTTTCACGCGCGGGCAGGTCATCACGATTCCGTTGAAGAACGGCGAAGGGTGCTTCCAGGCCGACGCCGAAACCGTTGCCTGCCTGGAGGGCGAGGGGCGCGTGGCCTTCCGATACGTCGGAGTCAACCCCAACGGCTCGATCAACGACATCGCCGGGGTCGCCTCCGATTCTGGGAACGTCGTCGGGCTCATGCCGCACCCCGAGCACGCCGTCGAACCGGGTTTCGGGCCGGTCGGGGCCGGCGGGCTCCGTTCGGGAACCGACGGGCTGACCTTCTTCACGTCCGTCCTCGAATCGGTTCTCGCCTAGCGGCGCACGAGGATCTCGATCGCGCGGCGCATGAGACTCAACCGAGACTCAGCCGCCCACGATCGAGAACGCCGTCGCCCGCAGCCGTCATTTCACAGAATCCAGTTTCACAGAATCCAGCGCCCACACTTCGGGACGCCGCCCCGCCTAGGGCCGGACGCTCCCTCGGAACAGGAGAATCCATGGCCTCGGCCGAGCACCGCAACGAAAGCTACGACACCGTCGAGGAAGCAGCCGCGACGCCCGAGCAGCCCATGCCCTGGGCCGAGCTCGGGCTCAAAGAGGACGAATACGCGAGCATCAAAGGCATCCTCGGCAGGCGCCCAACGGCCGCCGAGCTCGCCATGTACTCGGTGATGTGGTCCGAGCACTGCTCGTACAAGTCCTCGAAGATCCACCTCAAGCAATTCGGCAGCAAGCTCACGCCCGAGATGCGCGAGCGCCTGCTCGTGGGCATGGGCGAGAACGCCGGCGTCGTGGACATCGGCGACGGCTGGGCCGTCACCTTCAAGGTGGAGTCGCACAATCACCCGAGCTTCGTCGAGCCGTATCAGGGAGCGGCCACCGGCGTGGGCGGCATCGTGCGCGACATCGTCTCCATGGGCGCCCGCCCCGTGGCGGTCATGGACCAGCTGCGCTTCGGCGACGTCGGCCATGCGGACACGGCGCGCGTTGTGCACGGCGTCGTCGCCGGCGTCGGCGGATACGGCAACTGCCTCGGGCTGCCGAACATCGGCGGGGAGACCGAATTCGACGCGTCCTACCAGGAGAATCCGCTCGTCAACGCCCTGTGCGCAGGCGTGCTGCGCCACGGCGACGTCCACCTCGCCAACGCCTCCGGCGAGGGCAACAAGGTGGTGCTCTTCGGGGCGCGCACCGGCGGCGACGGCATCGGCGGGGCGTCGATCCTCGCCTCCGAGGCCTTCGAGGACGGCATGCCCGCCAAACGGCCCTCCGTGCAGGTGGGCGACCCGTTCATGGAGAAGGTCCTCATCGAATGCTGCCTCGAGCTCTTCGCCGGGGGCCTCGTTCTGGGAATCCAAGACCTCGGCGCGGCCGGGATCTCCTGCGCCACGAGCGAGCTCGCCTCCAACGGCGACGGCGGCATGCACGTGGACCTCGAGAAGGTTCTTCTGCGCGACCCCACGCTCACCGCCGGGGAAATCCTCATGAGCGAATCGCAGGAGCGGATGATGGCCGTCGTCGCCCCTGACAGGCTCGACGCCTTCATGGACGTCGTCGGCAAGTGGGAGGTCGAGGCCGCCGTCATCGGGACCGTCAACTCCTCGGGGCGGCTGACGATCGACCACCACGGGCACAGGATCGTCGACGTCGACCCGAGGTCCGTCGCCCACGAAGGCCCCGCGTACGAGCGGCCGTACGCCCGCCCGCAGTGGCAGGACGCGCTCAACGCCGACGGCGCGAACCGGCTCTCCCGCCCCGGTTCGCCGGCCGAGCTGCGCGAGCATGCCCTGCGCGTGCTCACCGATCCGAATCAGGCGGGCGCGGGCTGGGTGACCGACCAGTATGACAGGTTCGTCCGCGGAAACACGGCCCTTTCCCAACCCGACGACGCAGGGGTGATCCGCGTTGACGAGGAAACCGGGCGGGGTATCGCGATTTCCACCGACGCCAACGGGCGCTACACGAAGCTCGACCCGTACGAGGGCGCCCGCCAGGCGCTGGCCGAGGCGTACCGCAACGTCTGCACCGTGGGCGCGAAGCCTCTGGCGGTGACCGACTGCCTGAACTTCGGTTCGCCGGAGGACCCGGACGCCATGTGGCAGCTCGTCCAGGCGATCACCGGGCTCGCGGACGCCTGCAAGGAGATGGGCGTGCCCGTGACCGGCGGAAACGTCTCGCTCTACAACTCGCACGGCAAGGAGAAAGGCCGCGTCGATTCGTCGATCAACCCGACGCCCGTCGTCGGCGTCCTCGGAGTCATGGACGACGTGCGCACCGCCGTGCCCTCCGGCTGCCGGGAGGACGGCCTCGCCCTCGTGCTGCTCGGCCGCACCCGCGACGAGCTCGACGGCTCCGCCTGGGCGCGCGCGATCCACGGGCATCTCGGCGGGAGGCCGCCGAAGGCGGACCTTCAGGCGGAAATGGCGTTGGGGCGCGTGCTTTTGGCATTGCACGACGCCGACACCGGCGATCTCGGGCCCGTCCTGGCCGCGGCGCACGACGTTTCCAACGGGGGCCTCGTCCAGGCGCTCGCGGACATGTCCGTGCGGGCGGGGGTCGGCGCGTCTGTCGATCTGACGGATCTGTGCGACGAGGCGGGGATCGACAGCTTCACCGCGCTTTTCTCGGAGTCGCAGGCCCGCGCGGTGCTCGCCGTCCCCGAAGGCTATCTCGATCTCGTGCTGCGCGCGGCCGAGGCCGAGGGCGTTGCGGCCGTGCGTTTGGGGACGACGGGCGGGGAGCTGCTTGCGATCCAGCTTGCCGCCGAGCGGTGGGCCGCAGCCGACGGGGCCGAATGGTCTGCTGAAGCTTCTGTCGATGCGCCTGCCAAGTCAGGCGCCGCTGGCGGGGCTGTGGCGTCGCCCGTCGCTGACTCGCCCCTCGGGCCGGAGACCGGCGGTCCGGCGGGAAGCTCCGACGAGGGCCTGGCGGGAAGCTCCGACGAGGTTTTGGTGTTCGACGTCGCCGAACTCGCTGCCGCGTCCGACGCGGTGCTGCGCAGTCTCTTCGATTGAGCCGTCCCGTTTCGGATCGGTTTGCGTGCGATTCGGGTCGATCGTGCGATTCGGACCGGTTGCGCGCGGCTCGCCAACGGCAGCTTTTTGCTGCACCATGTAGCACCCGCTTTCTTTGCTGCGCGATGCAGCACCGCTCCGGCCCTGAGATCCTTCGCGCTTCAAAGCCGTTCATGGACGGACTTGATTTTGTCCCGCAGGTCGGCGCTCGCTGCGGCCACAGACAATGCGAAAAGGGCAGGAGCAAGTGGAAGCTTCACGGTCCAGTCGTTCCACCTCGATACGTAGATTGCTAGAGGCACCGTGGCGGCAAGGGCCAAGGCGTTGGCGACGACCGACAGGATTGAGCACGCGACAGTGGTTCGATCCGCCAAAGTCGCGATTGCGAGGATGTATGCGCAAGGGATCAGTATGCACAACGGCCGTTCGGTGAGCGACAGAAGATAGCCTTCGATATCGGCTTCGGCGGGACGGTAGGAGGTGTGGTTGTCGAGCCAGTGGGTTTGAATCAACACGGCTGCGGTGGCCAAAGTCAGGAGAATGAGCACAAGCAATGCTGGCTTGACTTTGATTTTCGATGAAGACTTCAGCTTTGAGTCGCTGTAGTAATCGAAGACATCCGATTCGCCGGTCATTGGACTGCTCCTTTCGGTATTTTGCCTGTGTGCGCTTGAAAAGGGACTGCCTACCTCGCAGAGGTCTCAGGCGTAAGGATTAGAATTCGGAATCGGCTGACTCATCAGACGTTTGCCGGGCGTCAGCCGGCCTTTGCGCGTCCGCCTTTAGTTCGAGAGCACGAATGCGGGAGTGCAGTTCCTCGATTCTGCGCTCAATGTCGTCGGGGCGCAGATCTCCGCCGTCGGAATGCAGATTGGCGACCGCTTGCCGCAGATCGTCAATTTGTGTGCGCATCTTTTCGTTTCGTCGTTCAATTTCGACCCCCGCAGCGTATGCGGCTATCGCGAGAAGGAGAGAAACCCCTATCGGCATGAGAGCCATGAACTTTACCGTGTAGGAGGCCGCTTCGCTCGGACCGCTTGAAGAAAGGACCGCTGCGGCCGCGGGAATTGAGACGAGCGTGGCAGCCGAAGCTCCCGTAAACAGAAACAGCGGTGCCGCCAACGACTTCTTCATCGCCATCGCGACGATTCCAGCGATCGCTACACAGGGCGTCAAAATGAGCACGTAGAGTCTCGGTGTGCTCAGAGGGGAGGGCTTCCCTGTGCCCCAAAGAGCGCCTTGGAGGATGGCAGCGGCGCTCTTGCCCGAGCGTCCCTCAGTCCAAGGAATGAAATAGAGACCGAATGCCAGCAGTGCCGCGCAGATTGCGATGCAAGGGAGAATAAGGGAAGGCTCCTTGCGCCGGTCGGGTTTCTTCGGGTTGCCGCGGCGATGACGCTCGTGCTCCTCGCGGTGATCTGGATTCCTCTTAGCCGTGGAAAGGCGATTGGGCAGGGTCATTTGCCGTCCTCGTGCGTGACTTCGTTGATACTGTGAGTTTAAATCAGAGCTCCCTAAGGGGTCAATGGTTGAATGCAGAAAGATATGTTGCCTAGGCGGAGCTTTTAGAGCTTGCGGTCTCGGCCTACCGGCTAAAATCTGGAGAACACACGCCTCGGAAAGGAGTGCGATGCAGCTTACCCTCGTCCGCCCGGCGGGACTCTGCCTCCGCCCGGCAGGGTTCGGTGGGCGCACCGGCTTGCCGGAAGAAGATCGTCTGCACGCCGAACCGCCGGAGCGCGCGGAAGGCGTCGGCATCCGCCCGATTTCGCGAGATCCCGAATCGATCGAGAGGATTGGGCGCCTGTACTTTCGTTCATATCCCGACGGCGAGGTCGGGACGTGCGAAGAGGCCGTCGCCGACGTCGAAGCCACGAGCACCGGCGAGTACGGCGCGTGGGTCCCCGATGCGTGCCTGGTCGCGGAGGAGGGCGGGGAGCCGGTCGGCGCCATTCTGGTGACCGACAATCCGCCGTGGGACGACGTCGAAGATCTGACCTTCATCGTCGATCTTTTCGTTGCCCCTGACAAGCGCGGACGGGGGATCGGAGACGCGCTCGTCGGCGCCGCGTTGGCCGCGGTCGGCGGCCGCGAGGTCGGCCTGCGCGTAGAGAGCGAGAACGCCGCTGCGCGCAGAATCTATGAGAGGCACGGCTTCGCTGTGCGGTGAGCGGGGGCAATGGTTCGAGCCCCGAGCCCGCGGGATCGCCGAAGTCGGGGTCTCGCGCACAAATTGTTCGCATCCGCCTTGCCCGAGCCCGCGGGACCGGGCAAGGCGGGCTGCCGTATTCTCTCTCGGGTCGCGACGCTTCGCCCCTCGGGCCGCCGCTCCCGCTCGCGATTTTGGATCAGGGCGCGTCGGCCGAAAGCCCGCCCTCGGGCCCGCGCCAGGCGAACAGCTCGTTGCCTGCCGCGTCCGTGATCCGCGCGACGGCGCTAGGCGTCAGGTCGATTCGCACCCGCAGCGCGTCGCCCGCGTTCGCGTGGCCGCCGTTTGTTAGGACGCCGTTCGCGTGGCTGTCGTTTGCGTGGCCCGCGCCGTCCCGGCCGCTGTTCGGCTGGCCCTCGCGCCCTCCCTCGCCGCTCGGCCGCACCTCGTATTCGATCCAGGAGTTGTCCTTGGCCAGCACGGCGGCCTCGCCGCGGGCGATCCACGGGTGACGCCGCCGCAAGCCGATGAGGTCCTGGTAAAGGCGGTACATCCACGGCCTGTCGCCCTCGCCCGGCTCGGGGGGCAGGGCCGGACGAAGCCCGTCGTCGGCCGTGACGCCCTCGCCCTTGTCACCGCGCACGCCGCGTTCGTCGCCGTAGTAAATCGAGGGCATCCCGGGCAGGGTGAAAAGCAGGGCGGCCGCCAGCGCCGCCCCCGTTTCGCCGATCTGCGAGGCTATGCGGGTGACGTCGTGATTCCCGACGAAGGTCTGCGGAACGAAGCCCCTGCAAAGCTCGGCCTGCCGGTCGAGGGCCCAGGCCAGCTCCCAAAAGTTGACGTCCTTGATCGAACTCCAGATCGCCTTCCACAGCTCGTACTGCGTGACCGTGTCCAGGCGGCCGTCGGCGACGATCTGCGCGTAGTCTCCGTGGATCACTTCCCCTAGGAAAAGCGCGTTCGGGAACTCGCCGCGCACGCGGCCGATCGTCTCGGCCCAGAAGCGCGGGGGCACGGCGTAGGCGACGTCGAGGCGCCACCCGGCGATCCCCTTGCGCAGCCAGTGAAGCATGATGTCAGCGACGAAATCGACGACGGCGGGTTTGGAATGGTCGAGCGTGAGAAGCTCGCTGTGCCCCTCCCAGCACGCCAGGCCGCCGTCGGGCAGGCGAAGCGCAAGCTCCTCGGCGCGCGGGTGAGTGGCCGCGACGTGGTTGAAAACGCCGTCGAGCATGACGTTGAGTCCGCGCTCGCGGCATGCCGCCATGAAGGCCTCGAAATCCTCCTCGGAGCCCAGGCGCCGGTCGATCGCCATGTGGTCGAGGGTGTCATAGCCGTGGGAGGCCGATTCGAAGATCGGGCCCAGGAGAACGCCGGAGCATCCGAGCTCCACCGCGTAGTCGAGCCAGGGGATCAGCCTCAGAAGCCGATGCTCGCCCGGATCGGCCGCCTCTCGCGCCTGATCGCCGCGGATCGGAGCGCCCGCGGCTCCGAGGGGGTAGACGTGCCACCAGATGGCGTCGTCGAGCAAAGACATTCGAATTCCTTTCACGGCATCGCGGCTTCGGACGGACGGACCGCCCTGCCGAGCCCCTTGTTGAGTGACGCTCAATAACGAAATCGAGTATATGCCTCGACGACGGCAAATGGAAGCGAACCCGCCGCGGACGCAAAAGCGGCCGAGCCCGGAAGGCGGGGGCTCGGCCGCAGAGCGTCGGATCGGTGCGTCCGCCTCAGACGCCTAGAACAGCCCGGTCACTTCTTGTTCGGCTGCTTCCCGTAGTCGGCGATGGCCGCCTTGGCGTCGGCCATCTGCTCGGGCGAAAGCAGCGCGATGGGGGCGCCCGTCGCCATCGCCCGGAGGTGGATTTCGCAGACGTACTCCAGGATCGGAAGGAGGCCCGCCGCCTTCTTCACGGTAGGCCCGATCGTGATGGCGCCGTGGTTCTTCATCAGCGCCCCGCTGCGGCCCTTCAGGGCGTCGGTCACGTTTCGCGCGAGCTCGTCCGTGCCGAACTCCGCGTACGGGGCTACCCGTATGATCCCGCCGAGCATCGCCGAATAGTAGTGAGACGGCGGGATCTCGTCGACCACCAGCCCCAGAGCCGTCGAGGCCGGCGCGTGGTTGTGCGTGATCGCCTTTGCGGCCGTTTCGCGATAGACGCTCAGATGGAGGGGAAGCTCGGAGGACGGCTCGAGGATCCCGTCCACGCGTTCCCCGTCCATCGAAAAGACAACCACGTCCTCGGCCGTCATCGTTTCGTAGGGCACGCCCGACGGCGAGATCGCGACCTTGTCATCGACGCGGATCGAGACGTTTCCGGCGGTGCCGACGATCAATCCGTTGCTCTGCATGAACAGGCAGGTCTCGACGACCTCGCGGCGTTCTTTCTCTAGAAGCATGGTGGCCTACTTTCCGAATGCTTGGTCGTTGTCTTTGGCAGTTTTGGGGTCGGCTTCCGGTGCAGCTGCGCCGGCCTTTGGCGACGCCTCGCCTGCCTCCGGCTCCGCCGCGCCGGCCTTTGGCGTCTTCCCACTGGTTCCGGACGGCGCAGCGACGGTTCCGGACGGAGCCCCGCCGGCTTGGAACAGGCGGGCTCGGGCCTCGAGCGCCTCCGGATTGGCCAGGTGGAGGGGCCGGCGGCCGGCGGCGAAGGCCGCGATGTCCTCGGCCCCGATTCGGGCGGCGATGCGCGCGGCCTCCTTCGAGGCGCCCGCCAGATGCGGGGTGATCGTGACCCGCGGCGTCCTCAGGAGCCTGTGGCCCGGCGGAAGCGGCTCCTGAGGCAACACGTCGAATCCCGCCGCGAAAAGGCGGCCGGAGTCGAGGGCGTCGCACACCGCGTCGTAGTCGACGAGCTCGCCGCGCGCGCAGTTGACGAGCACGGAGCCCTCCGGCATGAGCGCGAGCGCGTCGGCGTCGATCATCCCGCGGTTCTCGGCCGTGACGCGCGCGTGGACCGTGACGACGTCGCTGCCGGCGAGCAGCTCGCCGAGGGAATCGACGCGGGTCATCCCCTCGGCCGGCTCGTCCGCCCACGGATCGTAGACGAGCACGCGCGCGCCGAAGGCGGCCATGACGGCGGCCACCCTCCGCCCCACTGCGCCGTATCCGACGACGCCGACAGTCGAGGAGCCGATCTCCGCGCCGACGTTGTCGAAGATGTAATAGTCCGAGCGCCACTGGCCGTCGACGACCTCCCGGTGGCGCTGGGGGATCTGCCTGAGGCTGGCGAGGATCATCCCCACAGTGTGTTCGGCCGTCGCCGTCGCGTTGCGGCCCGGCGTGTAGGAGACGAGCACCCCGGCCCGAGTGGCGGCCTCGATGTTGACGTTGACGGGGCCGCCCCGGCAGACGGTGACGAGCTCGAGCGAGGGCGAGGCCGCGATGACCTTCTCCGTGAAGGGGAAGGTGTGGGAGAAGGCGACGTCGCAGCCGTCGAGGGCTTCGATCAGCTCGTCCTCGTCGCCGGCCGCCTCATGGACGTCGCCGATGTCTCGGAAGGGAGGGACGGGCCACGTCGAGGCGATCGAGGCCGTTTCGACGTCGGGAAGCGCGCGGGCGAGGGCGGTGCGCAGGACGGCGTCGGTCACGAAGCCGTCGGAGGCGAGGAGGACTTTCACGATTCAGCCTTTCCCGGCTCGACGTTATCCGACCCGGTCTCTTCCGCCTCGGCGTTCTCTGACCCCGCCTTTCCCGCGGACGAGCGGAGCTTTCGGAGCGTGCGCCAGCAGCGCCGGGCCCCCTCGCGGGCGTCGTAAAATGCCACTCGCGCCTCCGAGTAGATGTGGATGTTGTCCGGATTCGGGTCGAAGGTTTCGAGGGTCGCTCCAAGAGCCGAGGAAGCCGAGAACACGTCCGGGAACGCTCCGGCTGAGACGAGGGCGAGGACGGCCGCCCCGCGGGCGCCCGCTTCGGGCGCGTCTTGTCGCAGGACTCGCTGCGCGGTGACGTCCGCGAGGATCTCGCACAGGAGGTCGGAGCGGAATCCGCCTCCCGAGACGACGATGGGTCCCGTGATGCGCAGCGCGTTGAGGCATTCGGCGAGGGAGAAGACCACGCCTTCGTAGACCGCCCGCAGGATGTCGGCGCGGGTGCTCGTCAGGCTCATTCCCTGCCATGACGCGGATGCGTTCGTGTCGAGGAAAGGCGCACGCTCGCCGCCGGGCGAGGCATAGGGGAGGTAGACGACCCCGTGCGAGCCGGGCCCGGCCGCTCTGGCCATTTTCTCGATTTCGCTCCACGACTGCGATTCCAGGCCGAGGGTCGAGCGGATCCAGTCGAGGTTGGGGGTGCCGGTCATAGGCGCCATGAATTCGAGGACCTGGGTTCCCTCGCCCGTCGCCAGGACCATCGAGAGTTCGGATCTGCGCTCGGCGACGCTCGGGAGGAGCGTGCCGACGAAGCCGGTGGTTCCGAGGATGAGCCAGGAGTCGCCGTCGGCGATCCTTCCCAGGCCCATTCCGGTCACGGCGACGTCGATCATCCCCACCCCGACGGGCGTTCCCGCCGGAATCCCGGTGGCCTCGGCGGCCTCTTCCGTGACGGGCGACGCTTCGCCCGCCGGGCGCCGGATCTCCGGAAGGAGTTTGAGCGCCTCGCTCAGGCCGAGTTTTTCTGCCAGCGGTTCGTTGTACCCCGAGGTCGTGGCGACGTCGAGGAAGGTTCGGGACGCTTCGGTGAAATCCGTGGCGCGAACGCCGGTGAGCTTGAAACGTATCCAGTCTTTGCAGTTGAGATGGCTCGTCGCCCGGGCGACGGCCTCCGGCTCCGCGGCGGCAAGCTCCTCGTAGAGAACCGGGAAAAGCCCGCCGAAAACGGTTGTGCCGGTGACGTCGAGCACCGCGCGGCCGCGGCCGTCGAAGTTCCAGTCGTCGACCCGGTCGGCAGCCCGGCCGTCCATCCAATTGGCTGCGGGGCGCACGGGCTCGCCGTCGGCGTCGACGAGCCAGGCGCCGTCGCCTTGCCCGGTCAGCCCGATGCCGACGATCCGCGATCCCCGCACCTGCTCGGCGACGCTGCGCAGGCAGGAGGCGACCGCCTCCCACAGCAGCGCCATGTCCTGCTCGCTTTCGCCGTTTGCGCCGTAGCGAACGGGGACGGATTCGTGATGGGAGGCTTTGATCTGCCCGTTCAGGTCGAAGGCGACGGCCTTGACGGCCGTGGTTCCGCCGTCGACACCGATGACGACGTCGTTCATTGGCTTCTCCTCGTTGAGAACTGTGTGGCGGCGCCTGCCGACGTCGTTTCCGCGGCGGGCGCCGAAGCTGTGAATTGTGCGGCTCCGGCTTTTTCGCGCATCCCTCCTTGGAACGCAAATGACCGAAGCCTATGCGTGACGTCTACAACGTATCGGCGAACGATGAGTCTGTCAACGTTTATGAGAATTCTTTTTGAAAATTGCGTAGAATATGAAAAGTTTTCATCGAGCCGACGAGGCGCGCATCAGACAGACAAGCGAGGTGCTAGGCGGACGTGAAAGCCGAAAGCCGTGCCGGGAGGCAAGCCGAAAGCCGTTCCGGGAGGCAATCCGAAAGCCGTTCCGGGAACCGTTCGGGCGAAGGGTCTCCGCGCGGGAGGGTGGCCCCTGACAGGCGCCGCTCGCTCATCGTCGACGAGGTCCTCGCCGGCGAGGAGGTGCGAATCGAGGAGGTCGCCGAGAACTTGGGGGTCTCCGTCGTGACGGTCTATCGCGACGTTCAGATCCTCGAAGGGGCGGGCCTGATCGAGCGGTCGAAGGGGGTTCTGCGGCCCAGGGCCTCCTCCACGGCCGAACTTCCCCCGGGGATTCGCAGAACGAAGTCGCCTCGCGAAAAAGCGGCCCTGAGCCGGGCGGCGGCGAGCCTCGTCTCGCCCGGGGACGTCCTCATGATCGACGATTCGTCCACGGCCCTTCCCATGGTCGCCGAGTTGGAGTCGGTCTACCCGCTGACCGTCGTCACGAATTCGATGGTCGTCGGCCGGGCGCTCGCCGAGTCGAAGACGGCTGAGCTCGTCCTGATAGGAGGGCGCTACCTTCCGTGGGCGGACGCGTTCTACGGGAGCTTGGCCACCTCGTTCGTCGAGGGCGTTCGCGCCGACCTGTGCGTCATGTCCGACGCCGCCGTGTGGGGCGACGGCGTGTACAACCCGGTCGACGTCGTCGTAGAGCTCAAACGCGCGATGCTCAGGCAGTCCTCGCGCCGCGTCCTCCTGGTCGACAGCACGAAGTTCGAGCGGCGGGCCTGGCAGAAAACGGCTCCTCTGAGGGCGTTCGACACGATTCTCGTCGACGGCCGGACGAAGGGCGAACACGTCGACATGCTGCGGGCCGGGGGCGCGGAGGTCGTCGTCGTGCCCGTCGACGGCGATACGATGGACGTGTGACGCAAGCACAGTCTCCCCGACGCCGCCGGATGTCCACGCAGGAACGCCGGAAGGCGATGCTCGCCGCGGCAAGCCGGGCCTTCGCCGCCGCGCCCTACTCGGAAGTGACGACGGCGGCGCTCGCCGAGGGCTGCGAGGCCTCCGAGGGGTTGATCTTCCACTATTTCGGCTCGAAGGCGGGGCTGTACGCCGCCGTCGTCGGCGAGGCGATCGAGGGGCTCGGCCGCGCTCAGAGGGAGGCGGTCGAGCTGCTCGGCCCGTCGGTCAGCGTGCGGGACAGGGTCCGCGCCGGCTTGGAGGTCTACCTCGAACACATCCGCACCCATCCGGAGGCATGGGCCGCGCCGCTCTTGGGCGGGCGCGAGCCGCCCGAGGCGATCGAAGTTCGCGCGCGAGCGCGTGAATCCTACGTCGAGGCCCTGTCGCAGATGCTGGGCGTCTCCGGCTGGAAGCGGCATGCCTACGCGGTTTCCGGGTATTTCGGCTTCCTCGACGGCGCCTGCCTGGCCTGGGTGCGCGACGGCTGCCCGGAGGCGGACCGCTACGCCCTGATCGACGCCGCGCTCGGCGCCCTCGAAGGCGCACTGGGCGACTGGCGGGTGTGATTCGCGCGGAGGCGCGGCGGAGCGCGAATTGTTCGGCGCGCTGCAGCGCGCCCTGAGGCGGGCCGGGCGGGCCGAGTTTTGGCTGCTGTGGAGGCGGCGTCTCAGCTACGCTCCGTCCGCCGGCCCTTCGGCTATGCTTCCTCCGCAGGCCCTTCGGCGCCGTTGCGCGCTTTGCCGACGTCGGCAGCCGAGCCGTCTCCCTCGCGGGGCGCCTCGCCCGCGTTTCCGAGTATCTGCGAAAACAGTCTGGCGGCGGTGGCGCGCACCTCGTCGGAGCCGAGCATCGTGCCCACTACGCTCGAAAGCACGTTGATGGAGAGGGCCGCGTAGGCGGCGTCGGCGTCCTCCTCCGTGGCCTGGCTTCTGCCCTTGCTGCGGGCGATGAGCTCGGCCACCCCGTCCTTTGACTTGGACAGCATCGCCCCCAGCTCCTCGCGGGCCTCGGGGTGGCGGACGGCGTAGATCCACGACTCCATGTTGAAGAGGAGGATCTCCCTCTCCGTCTCGGAATAGTCGCCGGCGCAAAGGAAGTCGGGCATCCGGTTGGCCTGCCGATACTCATCGATGAGCTCGTCCTGCTGCCTTTCAAGATCGCGCAGAACCGTGAGGAAAAGCGCCTCCTTCGAAGGGAAGTTGGCGTAGAGGGCGCCCTTTGTGAATCCGGCTTCGGCGGCTATGTCCGCCACGGCGGCGCCTTCGTATCCCTTCCTGGCGAAGACGCGCCGCGCCGCCTCGATGATCTCCATGCGGGTGCGTTCGGCCTTGGTCCGGCCCCGCTTGCCGCGGTCGCGGATGCCTTCTGCAGTCGACTCGATCTTCGCCGCGGCCGAGGAGAGCTGCTCGGACGTCTTGCGCAGCGTGCCCGAGAGGTTCTTGCCCGTCTCCTTCGTCACCGCGCGGGTGAGATTGCTCAGGGCGGCGGTGAGCGCCCTCGTCGCCGAGGCGAGGTCGTGCTCGCTGTCCGAATTGTCCTTCTCCGTGGCCATGGAACCACAGTACCGCAACGGCGGGGCCGGCCTTTGGGCAAACCGTGTGACGTCCCATGCGGGCTTTTGCGTGAATTCTCCATGCGAGCGCTTGACATAAGGAATCTCCATGGACTTATGATTAGACCGACGGTCGGTCGGTTCGATCGAAGCGAGAAAAGTTCGCACAGAAAGCGAGGAATAGACATGGTTCGGGTAAGCAAGCCCGCTGCGCAGCGCAAAGACGAGATCCTCGACGCCGCGCAGACCCTGTTCGTCACGAAGGGGTATCAGGCGACGACGATCGAGGACATCTTGAAGGCGGTCGGCATCGCCAAAGGAACCCTTTACCATCATTTTTCCGGCAAGGAGGAGGTGCTCAGGGGCTTGGTCAGGCGCACGGTCGGCCAGGCGGTCGAACGCGCGAGGGCGATAGCCGCAAGCGATCTGTCCGTCCTTGAGAAGCTCGGCGCCGTTGCGACTTCGGCTCGGGTGGAGGGCCAGTCCGCCGAGCTCATCGAGGAATTCCACACCCAGGCCAATTCTGAGTTCCATCTCCTGTCGATTGTGGAGATGGTCAAGGGGCTGACCCCGATCCTCGCCGACGTCGTCTCCGAGGGCGTGGAGGAGGGGGTCTTCGCCACCGACGACCCCCTCGGAACCGTCGAGGTTCTGCTGACTGCAGGAGGGTTCCTGCTCGACGTCGGAATATTCGGCGGCGACGCGGCGGAGGTCGGCCGACGCGCCGAGGCGGTCATGCGCGCGGCGGAAATCCTGCTCGGCTGCCCCGAGGGGGCTCTGAGCGCACTCGGCGAGATGCAAAGCGGCGAAAGCCGAGGCGGCGAGATGCAAAGCGGCAGGGGGCGAGAGCGATGAAGCACTTCTCGATTCTTTTCGCGGGGGCGTTCGTCAACTCCGTCGGCACGGGTTTGAGCGCATTCGCCCTGGCGATCTACATGTTCCAAACCTACGGGACGGCCTCCTCGGTGATGCTCGTCCAGCTGTGCTCTTTCGCCCCGATTGTCCTGTTCGCGCCGATTGCGGGAGTGCTGGCGGACCGCTTCGACCGGCGGGTCATGATGATCCTCGGCGACGGCGGCTCCGTGGGCGGCCTGCTCGTCGTCGTCGCCGCGGTCTCCTCCGACGATCCCGACATCAAGCTCATTTGCCTCGGCATCGTCGCCTCCTCGTGCTTTGCGGCCCTCACCGAGCCCGCGCTGCGCGCGAGCGTCAGCGACTTCGTCGGGCCGGACGAATATGTGCGGGCGTCGGGGATGCTCCAGCTCGCCGCCTCGTCGAAGTACCTCATCTCGCCGTTGCTGGCCGGATTCCTGCTTCCCGCCGTCGGGCTTCGGGCGCTGCTCCTTGTCGATGCGAGCACCTGCCTGGTCACGGTCGTCTGCAGCCTCGTCGTCCGCAAAGCCGCCGGGAACATGGGCGGGGGAGCGAAGGAAGAGGGGTTCGCAGCCCAGCTCATAGCCGGCTGGCGCGCGGTGGCTTCGCGGAGAAACGTGCGCATCGTGCTCGGCCTCATGACGATGGCGGTCTTCGTCATCGGCTTCCTTCAAACCCTGCTCAAGCCGATTCTCCTGCCGTACGTGGGGACGAGAACGGAGGGCACCGTCGAAACGATCGCCTCCGTGGGAATGTTCGCTGGCGCCGCGGTCGTCGGCATGGCGAAAAACGCGCGGCCGGCGGCCCTGCTTGCCGCGGGCATGCTCGGCGCGGGCGCAGCCATGGCGCTTTTGCCGATTCGCCCCGTCGCGTGGTGGGCCGCAGCTGCCGGCTTCGCCCTTTTCGCCTCGCTCGCCCTGTGCAATGCGGGGGCCGAGGTGATCATCCGCTCGTCCATCCCCAACGAGCAGCAGGCTCGGACGTGGGGGACGATCGGCATGGTCTCCCAACTCGGATACGTCGCGGCTTTCGTCCTCGCCGGTCCGCTCGCTGACAAGGTCTTCGAACCCCTGCTGCGCGCCGACGGGCCGCTGGCGGGATCGGTCGGAACGGCGTTCGGAACCGGGCAGGGGCGCGGAACCGCTCTGCTGGTGACGGCCATGGGGATCGCCCTCGTCGGCGTCGCCGCCGCCGTGCACGCCAAGCGTGCGGACATAGTCAGAGGAACCGAGGATTCCTCCGCACAGGGAGACGGTTCGAAGGCCGACGGCTCGCCGAATGAAAGCCCGGCGGCACCGGCGCAGGCCGCGCTCAAACCGTCCGGACGCCCCGGGTCAACCGGAAGGCTTGGGGAAACCAAAGGCCTTGGACGAACGGGAAGGCCCGTTCTGACCGGAAGCCCCGGACGAATCGGAGAACCCGGATCGAATGGAAATGCGGGGGATTTCTAATGCTGCTCCGCATGCTTCGCGCAGACCTGCGCCGCAGCGTCGCGCAATCTGTCGCCCTGACGGTTTTGATGTCCCTGGCCGTCGCCCTCGTCGCCATGAGCGCGGCACTCGGAATACGCGCCGGCTCCGCGGTCAACTCCCTGTGGAGGGATGCTGCGCCGCCCGACGTCGTGCACATGTACGCCGGGACGCCCGACGCGAAAGGCGTTGCAAAATGGGTCGGCGGGCGCTCGGACGTCAAGGACTACCAGCTCATGCGCTCCCTGCCCGTGCCCGTGCGGCAGCTGACGATCGCGGGCAAGAGCCAGGCCGATTCGGTGCTGGAGCCAGCCTTCGTGACCGCCCCCGAACGTTTCGACCTTTTGCTTGGCCAGAATGGAAAGCCGGTGCGCCCGGGGCCGGGGGAGATAGCGCTTCCCGTCCATTACAAGGCCGAGGGCATGGCCAAAGTCGGCGACGTCGTCCGCGTCCAAAACGGCTCGCAGAGCCGCGAGCTCAAGGTGGTCGATTTCGTCCGCGACCCGCAGATGAATCCCTCGTTGGTCACGTCCAAGCGCTTCGTCGTCCATTCCAGCGACTTCGCCGAATTCGACAAGCATTTGGAACCCGAGTACCTCATGGAATTCCGTTTGGCCTCCGGGGCCCCGACCTCGTCTTTCATCTCCGATTTCGAGGCGAGCGGGCTTTCGAGCAAGGGAATCACGATCGACACGTCCATCCTCAAGCTGATGAACGGCGTGACGACGGTTCCGATCGTGGGCGTGGCGCTGCTCGTCGCAGTTTTGCTGGTCGTCGTCGCATCGCTCATCCTCAGGTACACGTTCCTCGCGGCGATGGAGGACGACCTTCCGCAGATCAGCGTGCTCAAGGCGGTCGGCGCGCCGCCGCGCGGGATCAAGCGCCTTTACATGGTCAAGTACTTCGCGTTGACGGCGCTGGGGACGGCGGTCGGCTGCCTCCTGTCCTTCCCGCTGGCGGCGCCCCTCGACAAGGCCGTGCTTCTCTACCTCGGAGAGCCCGCCGCAGGGGCGTGGGACGTCGCCGTCCCGCTCGCCGCGGCGATTGCGCTCGGGCTCCTGATGGTCGGTTTCTGCCGCCTGATTCTGCGCCGCATCGACAAGCTTTCGGCCGTTCAGGCGCTGCGCACCGGCGTCAGCGGGAAGATCCGCCCCAAGCGCCACCGCCTCAAGCTGACGTCCTTCAAGCGCGTCCCGGTGTGCCTGTGGATGGGCGTGCGCGAGGCCTTCCGTCCCGCCTATGCGCTTTTGTTCGGCGTGCTCAGCGTATGCACGATCGTCATGGTCATGCCGGTGTGCGTCGTCACCACGATGGACAACCCCGGCTTTTCCACATACCTGGGAATCGGCGGCGCCGACGTGCGCATGGACGTGAAGAAGATCGATTCCTCTCAGAGCGGCGCCGGCGGCCTCGACCAGGCCTTCGCGCGGGTCAAGGCCGACCCCGGCGTCTCTCGGGCCGTCAAGATGACCGTCCATAGGTACGACATGGCCGCAGCAGGCAGAAAGGGAACCGTGGCGCTGGTCGAAAGCGGCGACCACACGACGTTCCCGGTGAGCTACTTGAGAGGGAAGGCGCCCGTCGCCGCGAACGAGATCGCCCTTTCCTCGGGGCAGGCCAAAGAGTCCGGTGCCGACGTCGGAGACGCCGTGACGCTCACGGTTCCCCGGGGAGGGACGGGCGACGGGCCTTCGGCCCCTGTGTCCGGGCAGGGAGCCGACTCGCGGAAATTGCGGGTGACCGGCGTCTATCAGGACATCACCAACGGCGGCAAAACGGCCAAAACGCCGATGGAGACCGTCGCGGGCGACACGAGCGAGCCTGCCCAGCAGGTGATCTACGCCGACCTCAAGGAAAACGCCGATCCCGCCGAGGCCGTGGCGGGCCTGCGCGCAAAGCTTCCCGGGGTCACCGTCGTGCAGCTTCAGGAATACATCTCGCAAACGCTGGGCGCCACCATCTCGCAGATGCGCACGGTGTGCGTATTCGCGGGCATCGTCTCGGCCGCCCTCGCCTTCCTCGTCTCGGCGCTCTTCGCCGTGCTCGTCGTCAAACGCGAGACGCCTCAAATCGCCGCCCAGCTGGCGATCGGCGCGAGCAGGCGCGGCCTGCGCGGCCAGTATCTCATTCGCTTCGGCGCCGTGCTCGTCATGGGAATCGCCGTGGGGGCGCTGGCGGTGCTCACGCTCGGCGAGGCGGCCGTCGGCGCGGTTCTCGGGATGCTCGGCGCTCCGAACCTGAGCCTCGCGGTGAATCCGTGGCTCGTATGGATCGCCCTTCCCGGCGTTCTCGCCCTGACGGTGGCCGGCGCGGTTCTCTTGGCCCTGCGCCGCATGCGGACCGCAGAAATGGAGGACGCCGAATGACCGCCCAATCACGCTCGAACGGCGCGCCAAGCTCGAGCAACTCAACCAATTCGAACGACTCGACAAAACAGATCGCGAACAATCACGCAAAAGACTTGCGAAAGGAGACGGCGATGCCGATCTTGGAAGCCATTGACATAACGAAGGACTATGACTCGCGCGTGCTCCACGGGCTGAACGTGGCGATAGAGGCGGGGTCGTTCGTCGCGATCATGGGCCCCTCGGGCTCGGGAAAGACGACCTTCCTTCACATACTCTCCGGCCTCGACCGCCCCACCGGCGGGACCGTCAAGGCTGACGGCGAAGAACTGACCGGGATGAAGGAAAAAGACCTCGCGGCGCTGCGCCTGCGCCGCCTCGGATTCGTCTTCCAAAACCCGCACCTCCTTCGCACGCTCTGCCTGCTCGACAACATCGCGCTGCCGGGATTCCTGGCCGGGGACAAACCCCGCGAAGAGATCGTGGCCCGCGCTCGCGGGCTGATGGCGAGCATGGGAATATCGGAGCTCGAATCGAGCGACGTCGCGGAGGTCTCGGGCGGCCAGCTCCAGCGGGCGAGCATCTGCCGCGCCCTCATCAACGACCCGGAGATCGTCATCGGCGACGAGCCGACCGGCGCGCTCAACTCCGCCTCGGCGGCGCAGGTGCTCGACATCATGGGGGAGATCCGCGCTCGGGGCACGACGGTCGTCCTCGTCACGCACGACCCGATGGTCGCGGTGCGGGCGGACAGGGTCCTTGTGCTTGTGGACGGGAAGATAACCGACGACGTCGCCCTCGGCCGCTACAGCCCCGACGCCGCAGCCGAGCGCACCGCGCGGGTGACCTCGCTTCTGGCCAGCCGCGGGGTGTGAGAAGGCCGGCGGAAGGCGTTCTCAAACGGGATGCCGCCCCCGCCGCCGACTTCGCAAACTGCAGTTCTTGGAGGCGCTGGCTTTGAAGCTTCCTCTCTTGAGAAAGAGCATTCGCAGAAGGGACGCTCGCCTCCGGCAGCTCGCGCACGAGACCGCCGAGGCTGCCGGAGGCGAGCAAGGTCCGAATTGCTTTCCTGCAGGCGGCCGTGGACAGGGTCGAGCCGGTGAGTTTGTGGCAGGCGTCGGCGCCTGTATAGGACAGAGCCGACTGTAGGCTGAAACCGCATGGCAGGCCTGCTTCACGTGATGAGAGGCGGGTCGTGTCCTTTGTATTGATGCCAAAGCGAGGCGG
>RBWB01581509.1_pt1 | contig 23335 bp, 23 predicted proteins | sample 2014201 | NCBI WGS metagenome assembly RBWB01 (sample SAMN10133834, study PRJNA383868) | Human oral metagenome, whole genome shotgun sequencing project. | isolation source: supragingival plaque isolated from 88 juvenile twins | host: Homo sapiens | place: Australia
GAGGGTATGCACCAAGAAGTCATTGATTTTAATGTTAGAAAGTATATAAATAATGAACAATTAGTTCCTTTACCTGAGGTAATGGGTTATACTCCATTTGAGTACCCAGAACCTGATATTAGCGAGGAAGTTAGGAGACAAATACATGAAAATGAGTCGTTTTACAAAAGAAGAGAAAAAGAAACTTATTAAGTACCACAGGCAAGTAGTTCTTACACCATCTACTTATTCTATTGAGATTGGTGATTTTTATGGAAATATCCCTTATCTTTACTTATTAGAGAATAATGGGAGTTATGGTGTTTTGACTTTAGATATTAGCAGTTCTCTAACCCCACTCTTTAAAACTTGGGGGTGTTTCAGAGTTAAGGATTCACCTATACATCTATTGGTTGTGTTTATTTTAAATAAGATTAAGAAAAGGACTTTTAGAGCAGGTTCTCTCTTAGCTACTGAAGAGGTTACTTTCGAGTTTCATAACCGTGATTCTAGTCGTTTCAGTTATAAGGTCTATGTGGGTAAACACTATAAAGGTGTATTAAAGGTTTCTTTATGTGGTCTTTCAGACATTAATAAGTTAAGGAACTCAGCCCCAGATGACATTATCAGATTATATCAAAATATTCTACAAGATACCTATGAAAGTAAAGAAAAAGCAGAAGATAGTTATTTAGCATTATTAAGCGCTCTTAGTGGGTTATGTTCAAGTCATCAAATTACCTCAAAAGTGCCATATTTATCTTCTAAGGGGTACATTGAACATGTATAGTTTTGTTAATTATAGGAGATTTACTTATTCATGGTTTTTATTTTCATTCTTGATGCTATTCATAACTTCTATAAGTAGTTATAGTGGGTTGACAGCCCTATTTGCTCTTACACTCTTAGACGGGATATCTGATATTTTTCTAGAGCATTTTTATTCATTGGGTATTAGCAGGGGTTTAACTTTTTATAATTGTTTGGCTAATTTGCTAGGAATTGTAGTACAGTTTGCATACGGCTTATATGGGGGTATGGTTACTTCTTTTATTGGACTTTTATTACTAAGTCATAAGACTTTGACTTGGGATAGTAGAAAAGACGGAAAGATTACTAGGTATAGAAGACAAGAGTTTACTATTTTGTCATTGGGAATACTAGCAGGAATAGTTTCACTAGGGGTATTATATGGCTATATTTTTAGGGGAGATTACCCCTTATGGCTGATTTCTTTGAATGTATTAGTATTCATTTTAGGAACTGCTGGTAGGATTTTACTAATAAATGGTAAATCTTTAGCTCAGTATATTTATGTTGTTAGAGAGTTTGTTGAGTTAGGAATCTTCATTTCTATGTTGGCGTTAGGACTGGCTACTGGTAGCTTTTGGATTAGGTTAGCTAGTATTTTATCAAGCATGATAATCTTACTAAAAGGTGTGGTCAACTGGTCTTATGAAGCAAGAAATCAAGATATGTGAGGAAAAGATATGGCTACACTTGATGAGATATTTGAGAGGGAGTTTAATCAGACTAGGGCTAATTTAAAGGTTGGCTCTAGTATTTATGATTTGAAGTTAACTCCTAGAACACTGCCTAAACAGGATTTTTACAGTGTTCAAGGTATTAAGGAAGAGTATTACTCTAAACTAAATGATACTAATGTGTATCTTTTACCTAGAGGTCAGAAGTTGGAGCGCCGCTTACTTACTTCTGAGGGGCAGTTCCGTGTTCGTAAGGATGGTTCTTACTTTACTGTAAGCGTATCTGTACCTAAGAATTCTTTGGCAGTTGTTTCTAATCGTCCTATCGGCTTACCTTTCTCTTATAAGGCGGATGGTTTTGACTATGTAGATTATATGGAGATAGAAGGTAGTTCTGGAGACCATAAGGTTAAGCGGTATATCTACATTATGCCTAAGCAGTATCTTTATAAGGTGCGTTTTAATGCTTTAGCTTTATCATCGAAAAAGATGAAGGCTTACGAGGGTATTGCTATAAAGTCATGGAATTTAGGAGTGCTAAATTTATGTATTATCCCTTATAAGCCTAATAGAACTTACGCTAATACTGTAATTTTGTTAGCTAAGGTTGGTACAGATTTTTCTAAGGAAATATCTTCCTTAGTAGGTGATTTAGTAAGGCTTGGTGTAATATCCCAACCGTATGAGTACTTAATGCCTGATGGTAGAAATATCGGTATGGAAGATATTGAACCTGCTTATAACTTTATGGAGTATGTTCCTCATGAGGTTTCTCCGTTATCTTCATTGACTGATAAGGACTTGGAGGATATTATAGGTGTTTAAGAGGTTTGGTAAGTTTCTCTTAGCGTTATTTATAGCCTTTAGTTTGGGGTATGTAATCTCTGGTTTTACTTACTCAAGGGCTGACATTTCTGGTCATTCTATGGATTACACTTTACGAGATGGGCAATCTGTCTGGGTAAATCGTTTACCTTGGAACGATTATCATCGTGGTGATGTTGTTGTTCTCGAGGCTGACGGTACTAGAATTGTTAAGAGGGTTGTTGCTATTGGTGGTGACAGTATTCATTTTAAGGGTGATGACCTCTATGTTAACGGTAAGAAGGTAGTAGAGCCTTATGTAACCGATTCGGATTACAGTAAGGGTGTTTTGGCTCAAGATACTAAGTTAGAAGAGGACGAGTTTGTTGTCCTAGGAGACAATAGAGATGTTTCTAATGACTCTAGGTATTTTGGACCTGTAAGGAAGTCTAGCTTGATAGGAAAGGTAGTAGGTTATGAGGCACAAACTAGGTAGGTTGGGTGTCAACTATGTTTTAGTAGATTTTGAGACAGGAAAATCTCGGATGTATGATTCTAGGGGTATCTATGTAAGGGATGGATTCTTTGGAAGTCCTGCTTTAGTTCCTGTTAATACTGTTTCTCTTGTTCAGTCAGGCACTACTGGTGTGGTATTCGAGGGTATTAGTGGTCAGGAGAAGTTTGTTGAAAATCCTTTAAAGGCTTTGATAACACTAAAAGGAGTACCATCTGCTGTCTATCCACTCCAGTTTTCTGGTAAAACAGAGAAAGGTACTTCCTACAAACAGTATATCTTTTGCTATCCAGCAAATTATGATGTTAGAGAGTTACTTAGTAAGTTTTAGTTTAGGCGGACTGTAATAGGTCTGTCTTTTTTGTTGTATTTGTGCTATAATATTGTTAAGTATATTTTATGGGGGATTTAGTATGTATAAAGATTTGTCCTTGTTAGGGAAGAACTACTCCTTAACACCAAAAAGATTTCATCTTCTTAAGCGAAAATATTTGGGGTTATACAAGGCTAAGTTGTTAGAAGCTTATGATTTAGGTTATACTAATGAGGTTTCTGTATTTTCTGAGAATGATTTTTATCGCTCGTATGCTAGTGAGGGTATTAATCTCACTTTCTTTGAGGGTAAGGTCTTGCTAGAGCCTTGGGTTTTCCATTTAGAGTGGTTATTGTCTGGTAAGGAGAACGAATTTTACCTCTTAATGCGTGATTTGTTGGAGTATCGTCATGCTTGCAATTCTATAGATGCAGTTTATGACGGTATTCGAATGTATAAGGCTAAAGCTACTAAAGCTTTCACATGGGGTATCACCTATACTAATATGGGTATTAGGGGTGTTTCTAGGTTAGCATGGTTAAATAAGTACACTTATGAGTTACTTATTTCTGATGATGAGTACTTTAAGGAATTTTCAGGGAGGTCTGCTTTATCTTTTGGATTAGAGCAGTTGTATTATGGACGGAGCCGATATATCGAGGATGTTAGCTTAGATATTGACTCAGTACCTATCTATAATGAACTAACGGTAGAGGACTTAGGTGAGTATATAGAAGATATTCTCCTTGGTGGTATTGAGTTACCTAGTAGTCTTATAAAGGACTTCCTTTCTGGTTATTCAAGCGCTCATCTTGGTGTCTATGAGTTGTATAAGTTAGGCAAGGAGTCTTTCTTAGCCTATGTAAGTGATACTTGGGAATACCTAGATAGCAATAATGAGAAAGTAATTGGCTTTGACAATTTTCATACTTATATCGTAGGAAAGAAAGAAGACGATTACAGGGAGGAAATCCCTATCGGAGCTTACAGTGTCGACTATGATACTTCGAAAGTTTTGCCCTTGGTAAACAATCTTTATGGGGTTACTGGAGATTTTGTTAGCTTATGTAGTCCTTTGTTTAGCGAGGAGGGTTATGTTTACACGGGCTGTCCTATTCCGTTATACGATGGAGATGAGTTCAGCTTGTATGTTGATGTGGAGCAGGTATTTGGTCTAGGTCATTCCTCACTTATTTTCGATTTGGGAATGCAGTTAGAATTCTCGGAGAGGGGTAGTAGTCAGTTAACGAAGGAGTTTGGTTTAGTAGACTTCTACGTTAATAGCTATAAGTTGCAGGATGAGGGTATTTTCATCCGAACTTTAAAAGGTTATCACTCTAAGGAAAACAAAGACTTCGCTATCAAAAAGGCAAGTAAATTGTTAGGAATTGGGTAGAATGAAGATTAAAATTAGAAAAGACAGTAACAATATTTGGTCATTTGTTGAAATGTGGAATGCCAAGTATATGTACTCTGACTATGGGGTAGTAAAGGCAACGGCAGCAGTAGTGGTTCGAGATGGGAAGTTCTCTCTCGAGCCTTTGCAGTATAAGGAAAGTATGTTTCAGCCTCTTGCAAATGTACTAGAACATTATACATTACCTAGTTGGTTAGCTTCTAAGAAGCCTATCTATTCCTTGCTAGGTAAGGGTATTATTGTAAAGTTTGTAGTTAGGTATGATTTGACAACTTATGAGGCTGATTTCTCTAAGAGTCATTTCGAGGTGTATAGTCCTATTGTAGAGCAGGCTACTGAGGAGTATGTACCTTTAGTCAGGGTATTTAGATTGTCTAGTAGTTTGGAGGAGAACCTTGGAACTCTTATGAGGCAATTGTTTAGTAAGGGTGTTACTAGGGCTAACTTCCTAGAAAGGCGGATAGAGATTAGTGAAAGTTTCGAAAGCGAAGAAGTGTTATAGAGCTATAAGCTTAACTAACTTAAACGGAAGAATTGATGTTGTTGTCGATTCTTATATAGCTAGTTCTGGAGAGGTCTTTCGACCTTTAAAGTCTCAGTCCTTGTTTTTAGGGAAGCGTATCTTTTTATCTTACGAGGGTAGTGATACTAGGAATGACGAAAACTATCAAGAATTTAAAGGTAGTGATTATTTACAGTACAGGGGTGCTGAGGTAGTTGCTAACTCTAAGGGGTATGCTACTAGGGGTAGTGTATTAGGTTTGTTAAGGTCTTATAGGAATTTAGATGAAGATTTCTTACCTTACAGTCCGTTTGATTTAGGTAATGCAATTACTTATGGTGAGTTAGGTTACTTGATGACTTATGCAGTGGGTAGTGAGTTACCTAAGCTTGGTGCTTATAAGCCTACTGATGACCGTATGAAGCTATCTATCATTAGCGTACAGTCTCAGGAAGGTAAGCAGCCAGAGTATCGGTTAGGGCAGTACACTTCTTCTAAGGTATTTGATGATTACTTAGACGATATTCGCTTAGGTAGTCGACCTGTACCAGTGCCTTTATATTATGGCTATATGCATTACTTCTCTAGTAGAGGGGTATCTTTGTTGGGAGAGGTTCCTAGGGATGTTGCCTTAGAGGTTATTAAGGAAGATTAGATTTTATGGGAGATGTTAAATTTATAGGTTATAAGTTATCTGATTTAGATAATCTTATGTCTTATGTTTTAGGTAAGTACTTTGAACTTGAGGGTAAAAATACTTCGGTTTCTGAGATGTATAAACAAGCTAACTCGGAATACATCTTAAACTTCGAGAAGAACTCTTACTTGGAGTTACATACGGATGTTAACTTACTAAGGGTACATTTCACTTATAGTCCAGGTGGTATGTGGGAGTCGTTCTATTTAGGTAGCGAGAGTATCCCTAAGAGTCGTGAACGTGGTTTAACTGTTTATAAGTTACCTGAAAAGGACTTTAAGGAGATTACAGATTTCTTCTGGGACAAGTTAGCTAGCAATTGGAAGAGGACATTTAGGGGTACGATTAAGTCTGGTTGGTTTGGTCAGGAGTGGGTTTCTTATAAGACTAATAATACAGATACTTACTTCCCTAGTGATTATAGAACTCCTGCAAACTCAGAGTATATTGCTCTTTGTGAGGAGTTTGTTTCTTTCTTGAAGGACTCTATTGGCTATTATGATTCTGTTAGTGATTTGTTTTACCAGCATCTGGTCGAAGCTAAGACACATTGCATCTCTTTTAAGGGTAGTGGTTATAGTAAGTCTGATAAGGATGTGTTTGGTCGCAATTACGATAGGTATGTTAAGTACTGTAATCGTTTAGGTTTTGTGCCTGATGGCGCTGTGTGGTATGATTAAAATTTAAGGTGGTAGTAAATGTTTGAAGTAGAAGATTTAGAGTATGACTTGCTTGGAGTTCGTAATGGTCTTAGAAAACTACTAGAGGGGTATGTTGCAGGCTTAGCTGAGGAGGGAGTCGGCTTCACATTTGGTCAGAAAGTACATTCTAGTCAGATGAATGTCTTACGTTTGGCTGATGGAAGTGGTATCACTCTGGGAGATAAGTTAGTAGACTTTTATGAGGGTTCTTCTCCTAATTTGGCAGCAGCTAAATATTTCTTGAGAGATTATCTCTGTTATGTCGAAATCCCTACGTTCCGTACTGAGCGTGAGACTGGTGCTAAGAAGGCTAGTTATAACAAGTTCTTAGCAACTTCTAGTATCGATGTGGCTAATCTTTGGATTGAGGGTAATATCGAAGAAACAGTGAAAAAGTATTACTCTACTATCAGCTCTTACGATGATTTAGAGAGCGACGACGTTTCAGTACCAATCTTAAAACTTGGTCGCAATAAGTCTGGTAAGACTATTACTCGTCCTAGGAGCTATTTAGATTTAGAGCAGAAAGGTATTCGTGTTGTTCCTGTCTTTGCTTTGAAGTCTTATGTAGATAGCCTTTATAAGAGCATTAGTAAGGACGTAGCTAGAGTTACTTTTATTAAGGATAATGGCTCTGAGCGTGTACTTGATACTTGCTTGTCTGAGGATATACTTAGTGAGCTTTATAAGGATTCTGGTTTTGTTGGAAGCATGTTAGAGTATGCTTATGATGGTAGATTTCTTGAATCTAATGTAATCGATAGAGGTTACATTCGTGTACCTGAGGTTGGTGCTAGTGTTTACGATGGCTCTGGGGTTAGGGCTATCTCTTATACTCGTATCGTAAGTGTCGAGTATGGTGTAGAGCCTGATATGGAGTTTGCTAGTGTCGATTTGGATGGGGTAGTTTTCGCTTTCTCTGGCTATGTTAATAAGTTAGATAGTAGGGAGTTAGGTCGGTTAGCTAATGCCTTGGTATTGGAAGGCTTCGATTTATCATCTCTAATCAATGCGGATGGTAGTCATAAGTTTGTTATCGATGCGGTGCAGTTGGAATCTTGGGCTGATATTCAGAATAGAATTTTATCTACAACGTTCCAACGTGTGTTAGCATTGTTTATGATGACAAACCCTAATTGGTTCCCGAATTATACAGGCGAAAGAAAAGGTTTAAGTTCAGAAGTAGAAGTTGGTAGCAGTGGTTCTTCTGATGGCATCTTACAGGAGTTAGATGACTTATTCTAATTGGAGGGTATCTATGAAAGATACGGATTTACTATTAAGTACTCCTTTTACAGAGTACAAAGAAACAATTATTAGTGGGATTACTTCTACTATTGGCTTAAACAAAGATTTGGTTATACCAACTACTAATCTCTTGATTAACAGTATCCCTAACCTTAGGGTTGCTTTAGAGGAGTCTTTTACTTCACATGGTGGAGTGAAAGATGGTAAGTATGGGAAGGTAGCTTATCCTATTCAGTTGCTTCAGGGCGCTTTACTTGACTCCTTAGTAGTGGGGTATCATAAGCCTAGTGGTAAGTATGCATATTACACTGCTAGCGAGAGACATATTCAGAAATTATCGCCAGGCTTTGAGTTTAAGACTGACAAGATGTATAAACTCAACACAGAGGGTGTTCTTCATGGTTTGAGGGTAGATTTCACTTATACGTCGAAAGAAGACTTTGCTACTAAGTTAACAAGGCTTACTGTTAAGACTCATTTGGTGGCGGATGATTTTATCTTCATTCCTTTGGAGTCTATTTACTTCTTAGGTGAGATGATAAAAGACTTACTGGCTAAGGGTAAACATTTGTTTATATCTCAAACTTCCGCAGGGGTAAAGAAAGACAGGTTTATTACAAGGTCTGCTAAAACTTTGGCTAAGTATTCTGATAGCGATGCTTTCGCTAGAAAGGTATCTAGTAAGAGCTTCATACAGTTACCTAATGCAGTAGGTTACTTCCCTGTAATCGGTGCTACCTCTAATACAACTGGTCTAGAGAGGGTTAAGTTCTTAATGCTTGACAAGTTGGCTCTTGTTAGAGATAATAGCCATTTGGTTGAGAAAAGTGACTTCGGTGGAAACATTCGCTTAGTTGTTACTTCGTTGTTATCTAATGAGTTGTATTCGAACTATTCGGACGATAAGATTTCTAAGTACAATGATTACATTAGTGGAGTTGTGGATATCATTACTCAAAAGGTATTCTTAGATTACTTGAATGATATCGATACACCTGAGGATATGCCTGAGGATGCTATTATTTCTTTGGGAGCGGCGAATCTTATTATTAGAGATTTGTCTGATGAGAAGTTGCAGTCTGTTTGGAAAATGTTCCTTGATAGGGGTATGGTTGCTAGGAATCCTCAGAAGATGGTTGAGTTTATTTCTACTGGGTATGAGGAGTTAGGCAGTGATATACCTAGGGAGGAGCTTGAGTCTCTCTTAAAAGAGAAAATCTTGAAAGTAGTAACTACTAGAAAAGATGGCTCATTCTCTACTATGTATGTCACTAACAACTCTAACTTGCTTAAAGAGGTTTATGGCGAGGATTACAAACGTGATTTCGAGTCTGTTGGTGTTCGTATCCGTGATGCTAAGTATCGTATAGAACGTAGCAAAGAAAGTTTTGACGATATAGTAGCTAGTTGTGGTTTTGATGCCCTTGTTGGTAAGGGTAGTGATTCTATTGAAGAAGACCTAGCTGTTTTAGAAGAATATGTTGAAAATGTATTAAATTACAAACCTAGAAAGTCTAACTCTAATGAAAACTTAGTAATGGCTAGAAAGGTATTTGGAGTTGTAACACCTAAGGGTGTTGAGGGTTACTATTGTAACATTGATGTTACGAAGTTGTATGAAGTGGTAGGAGTTTATTGATGAAAGATTACCAGCTATACTTAGAGAATATTATAAATGCTCTCTCAAGGGCTGGTATTTCTTTTCCAGCCGATTTTAGTTCTTATGAGTCCTTATGGGAATCGTCTTACAGCTTGGGTATCTTCCTAGATATAAATGCTAGGTTGCAGAAGATTGGTTCTGGTGTAGTTTTAATGGGCTTAGATGAGTCTGTAACCTTTAAGTCTCATTGGAACTCTGAGTTTTACTTAGAATACAGGGAGTTAAAAACTATTGAGTCCAATTTTGCTCCTGAAAATGTAAGTATCAAAAGTAGTGATGAGATTACTAAAAATACTGGTCTAGATGTCCTAGAAAATTCTAGGGAAGGGCTTGAATTAGAAAGTGCATCTTTTGGGGGATTACGGTCTGGTTTAGTAGGTCTTAGTGAGTCGGTAGAATCTGGTAGTCCTGATAGCAGTGAAGTATATCATGGTTTGGATGACTCTAGTAGTGGTGGCTTAGACACGTATGGGGTATCTTTAGAGGACTTTAATGGTGAAGAAGACTTCAATGAAGAGGAAGATATCCTTGATGTAACCAAGCAAGCGACTGGTGAAGATGTAGGAACTATTGAACCTGTTTATCATGAGCTCGATGGGGTTACTTCTTCTGGCTTAGACTTTTATGGTGTAGATTTAGAAGATTATGATGACGGAGTTTCAGATGAAGATGTCTCTACAGAGGAAAATTCTTCTAGTGAGGAAGTCTATCATAGTTTAGAAAGTAGTAGTTCCTCTGGGTTGGACTTCTATGGGGTAGATTTAGAGGATTACGAAGAGGAGGAAGACGGTAATGATGATTCCAGTGGGGTTATTGGCTTTGAAGAAGATAAAAAAGTCTCGAGTTCTGAATCGGAAGAGGTAGAGGTTTATCATTCTATAGAGTCTGTAAGTTCTGGTGGCTTGGACTTTTATGGGGTAGAGCTTGATTATGATGATTCAGAGGACGAAGAGCTTGAAGAAATCTCAGAAGATTGGGAAGAACCTGATGAGGTAGTTTCTTCTGAGGCAGGCTTTGATTTAGAAGAGGTTATTGATTATTCTGAGGATGAGGCTGATTTCTCTGAGGCAGGCTTTGATTTAGATGACTTTGAGGAGGAAGAGCCTGAAGAGGTATCTGGTTCTGATTCAGAAGAGGTTGAAGATTACTCTGATGCAGGTTTTGATTTAGATGGCTTAGATGAAGAGGAAGAGGTTGACTTTTCCGAGGCAGGGTTTGACTTAGATGAGGAAGAACCTGAAGATGAGCCTGAAGAACCTTATCAAGGGGTATCTAATTATTCTGATGCAGGCTTTGATTTAGATTCCTTGGATGAGGAGGAGTTAGTAGATTCTTCTGAGGCGGGATTTAGCCTAGAAGATGACGAACCTGAAGAACCTCATATCGTTTCCGATAGGTTTAGTCCAGAGATAAGGTCTGGGTCACCTTACCTTGGAGAGGGTTCTATTAGGAGAGAACCTTTTAGAAAACCTACTCACTATCCTAAAGAAGTAGAGTCAACAACAAATATCTTAAACTTCTTAGGAAGTATGGAGAAGAAGTTTAGAAAGAAAAGAGGAAAGTAATTTGTCTATTAGTAAAGTAGAATGCAAAGAAAAGGTAAAGGGTTTCTATGATACGATTACCTCTTTACCTATCCCTAGGTTGTATATCGGAGATAGTTCTGATGTTAGAAAAACCCTGATTCAGAGAGAAGAGGACTTACGTTCTTTATCTGAGGGGGTTATATCTAGTCCACCACTGTCGTACACTCTGAGAGGAGATGTACTGACAATCTCTAGAAAGTCTGCTAGGCAGGAATATAAGGACTTTAGTTTTAGGTGTTCCGTGTCTAGTTTATCTGAGATTGGTACTTTGGTAGAATTTCAGAATAAGGTTTTTGCTAGATTGTACGAGGAGGGATTATACATTTTAAATATCGAACCATTTAACTCCTTGTTAGATGGGGTATTAAAATTATATAATGCTCCTTATAAGGTTATTTTAACTCCTAGTGTGTTTAGTGATAAGTATGTAGAGTATATTGCTAATGATTTGTTAGTTTTATCAGTAGATACTGATAGCTTATTCAATATCCTAGGTAGGTTAAGTTATATGGGTAGAACTGTACAAGATTTGTCTGATGACGAATTTAGTTCTTTAAGTATTTGTCAGTCAACCTTAGAGGTTCTATATAGAAAGTCTCTAGTGATTACTTACTTATTGAATAGTGGTAAGTTGGGTATGGCAAAATTACTTAAGCCTGTTTACAACAAGACTACTAAACAGTTAAATACTTATAAGTCTAGTAAGGGCTATGGTTATTATCTACAAGATAATATCTATGGTGTTGTTAAGCGTAGTGATTACGGTGTTCATGTAGTATTAGAACCAACTAATCTTTTAACTTTTGAAAAAGAGTTAGGTATTGATTTAATTAAGGAGGTAGAAGAATGAAAGCATGGAAAGCAGCCCTAGGTGTTTCGGTAGTAGGGTTGGTACTAATTATAGTATTGTTCGCTCTCGGAAAAGTAGGGGTATCTAAGGAAGCTAAAACTCAGCCTAGCAAGGCTCAGGTAAGTTCCTCAAAAAGTCCTCTCGAGGGGTATAACTCTAAACCAAACACTAAGATGGGGGAAAGTTCTTCTAGTGTAGCTAAGTCGTCAAGTTCTGTTTCTTCTAGCAGTAGTAGTTCTTCTAGTTCTACAAGTTCAGAAGAGAAACCTAAAAAGACTGAGCCTAGTTCTGGAAGTGTTCTAACTCAGGTAGATTACCCTGATTTTAGTAGTAAGGGTTCTTCGAAGGCTGTTGTAAGTTCTAAGAAGGTTTATAAGGTAAATGACTCTTATGTATTCTGTTTGACTTTAACAGTGCCAACTGAAGAGTTGGGTAACGTAGAGGTTGATTACTTTGTATCAAACTCTGATTATAACTCTGTTAAGGTCGGAAGCTTACTTTCAGTAGATTATGGAGTATCTACAAATAGGGTGGTTGCAATTACAACAGCTCGACCGATTTAGCAATTTTCTCAGAGGTAAGTAAGTTGTTAAAGTACCGAGGTCAGTACCGCTATTGTTAGTGTTACTTCGGTAACGGAACTAGTAGTTAGTTTGGGGTGTTCTCGTTTTTGGCGAGGGTATCTTCCCTTAGTTTGGGGGAGGTTTAAGTTGAAAAACTTTTTTGTAAGTTTTTTGCTAAATCGCTTGCAATTAATTCTTAGTTCTGTTATACTAGTATCATAGAGGTTGGTAGTATTACCAATTGATTATCTAATAAATTTTTTAAAAGGAGACCATATTATGGCACTAACGGATACTAAAATTTTAGGAGCAGAAGCTCCAGAAAAACCAGTTGCAGAAGTTGCAGCAGTAGAAGAAGCAAAACCAGCTCAAGCAGAAGTTGCTCCAGAAATTCATGAAGATTTCGATCCAGCGTTGCTTGGTTCAGACTCAGGAAAATGGGCATACGTTGCAGCAATTACTGATGCTACAGTAACTGACAAAAACGTAATCAAAGACGCAAAAACTGGTGAAAAGACTGAAATCACAACTGGTAAGTTCATTGGTTATGTATTCAAAGCATTGGAAAATGGTTTGGAGTACCCACAAACTGAGATTACTCCATTCTACTTGCGTAACCCATTCAAGGTTACTGGTGAAGTTAAGACTGCAAAAGCTAAGAAAGGTCAAGAAGTTATTCTTACAATTCCTGAAGCTTTGGCTATCTTGTCAGACCCTAAGGTCAACGGAGTTATCAATGGTAACGATGTAACTGTAACTGCGGTTTACACTGAACCTAAGCGCGGTGTAAACGCTAAGGACGATGTTCTTCCAGTTAAAGGCTACCTTAAACCAGGTAAGGGCGCCCCATCATTGAAAGAGCTTCAAATCCGCGAAGGTGTATTGGGTGAATCTCGTCCAAACCCTAACAACGCTACTATTCCAATTGTAGATCGTTATCCAGCTAAAGGATTTGAGCGCTTTGCGCCAGCTTGTGAAAAAGCTCCACGCAAAGCAGGTTCTGGGGCTTCAGCAGCATCTGCTGAAGATAGCTATAAAGCTACTCGGAACAAGAAGGCGCAAGCCTTTGCGGCAGCGTTCAACGCACGTCGTGGTTAATAATACCAAATTGGTTGGTATTACTAGAACAGGTATTGGCTTAAAGCCTGTACCTGTTTTTTATTAGGTCATATTAGGTATAGTTGTAGATATTTGGTGGAAGTGAGTTTATAAGATGGCTGAAGAAAAAGCGATTACGTTTGCACGTGATTACCGACCTAATTCGTTGGCGAGTTATGTTGGTAATGAGCGTATAAAGGAGACTGTTAGGAATACTATTGCTAGGGGTAGACGTCCTCAGGTAATTATTATTGATGGTTTCACGGGTAGTGGTAAGACTACTATTGCACGTATTCTTATGAAGGAGTACGAGTGCACGGGTAGGAAAGAGGGCGAGGATGCTTGTGGGTTATGCGAGTCTTGTCGCAACTTTAATGAGTATATCCGAACTGGGGTATTGGACGATTTGCCTGACATCAAGGAAATCAATGTCGCTGAGAACTCTGGTAAGGGTGATGTTGTCGAGATACTTGAGGAGAGGGTATTTCCACCTCAGTATGGTAATTATAAGTATTATTACTTTGATGAGGTACATAAGGCATCGGACGCTTTACAGAACTACTTATTAAAGCCTATTGAGGAGCCTGAGGAGCATGTAGTTTATATCTTGGCTACTACTGAGATAGACAAGCTTTTACCTACTATTAGGAATAGGGCTAATCTTGTACTCAAAGTTAAGAAAGCTACTGAGAAGGACATTAGTTCTCTTATGGGAACTATATGTAAGCGGGAAGATATTCCTTTTGAGGAAGAGGCATTCCGTATGATTGCTACTAGAGCGGATTTCATTATTAGGGAGTCGCTAAACTATCTACAGCAGGTAGTTGACGCCCATGGTGTATGTACTGCTGATGTGGTATCTAAGGAGTTTGAGGTAGTTACTGATAGCTTGCTATTTGATTTCTACCATGCTTATATCCAGAGGGATTATATGCGTTATATGAGTATAATGCATACTATTAAGACAACGATGTCTTTTGAGTCTTTCTTGCTATCTCTTAGGAACTTTACAACTAGGGGTATTTATATTCTTAATGGTATTGAGATAGAGGGCATGCATGCTACTGAGATTAAGAAGTATAGTTCTTTATTCCAAAAGTTTGATGTAGTCCAGTTATCTTTATTGCTTTCAAGGTTATTATCTCTTGGAGATGGTAATATTGAGGCGAACTTACTTAACCTAATGTACCGTCAAAATTTAGAAGATGGTATTGCTCAACAATATACAGTATCTGAAGATTTGCAGGTTTCTAGTAAAATTGAAGTTTCTGCAAAAGAAGAGGTCAAAGAACGAAATCGCAACATCGAGGTTGCTAGGGAAGAGGCTGAGTTAAAAGGTCAGCTTGCTCTATCCTCAGAGGTTGAGGGGGTATCGTTACTAGATACATTAGGCAGTTTTCAGGTGCAGAAAGTGAAGGGAAACGTATGAAAAACGGTTTTAAGTTAATGGTGCTATCTGCAGTAGCTATTGCTAGTGTAGGTGTCGCTAGTCCTTATATTAAGGAAGCTTTTGTAGGTAATGAAGTTGTTTATGCTTGGGATGACCCTAATTCTGGTAATGAGCAAAATAACAACACTCCTAGCACTGGTACAGAAAACTCTAACAGTGATACTGGTAATATCTCTGATACTATCAAGGGGTATCGTCCAGTAAAAACCGAAGATATGCAAAATGCTAAAAATAGCTCTAAGTGGCTGACAGACATGATTGGGGTTGCTATTAGCTTTATCTTAATTGGTACTTTTGCTTGTATCGGCTTAATCACTGCTTTAGATTTACTTTACATTGCCGTACCATTTGTTCGTGGTTTCTTATACACGGCAGGTACCGATGGTACAGGTGGTATGGTCGGTTCTAGTGCAGGTGGCAGCACCTCGCTAGGCGGTCGCCAGTGGGTATCTGATGAGGCTGTAATGGTTTCTTCTATGCTAGGTGGTTCTGCTCAGGCAAACGGTCACATGGCAGGTGGAATGCCAGGGGTTCTCGGAGCTGGAGGATTTGGCGGACCTGCGGTTGGTATGGGTGCGCAGAGTCATTCAGTACAGCAGAATGGCGGTAAGTCCCCTATTCGTATTTACTTAGGTAAGCGGATTGGTTTCTTGTTCTTCTTGGGTATTGCAACAGTTCTATTATTCACATCAGCATTTACTGATTTTGGTATCAATGTAGGTGGTTTAATATTAAGAGTTCTTGCAATCATTGCTGAGAAGTTAAGCTCATTTCAATTTTAAGGTAGGAGTAGTTAGGTATGCGTGAGGTTTGGGAAATTTTACGAGAGCGTTACTTTAGTTTTGGTAAGTCGGTATCTTCTAACTTACTGGAACGAGTTAAGGTTCGTAATGCATTACTCAGGCTCTGCGAGGAAAACCTAAAATATCCTGAAGATATATTAGTTTTCGAGGTAATGAGTTCATCATTACCTTTTGCAGTAGCCGTTTTAAATGATGATATTCTAGAGTCTCAGTATCACATAGTTCAGATTTCTGAAACATTGTTTGAGGCTCGTATGGTAACGTTGGAGGTAGCGTAGTGGTAGCAGTTAAGTATTCCTCTAATATGGTAATGATGTCCTCTTGGTGGACTTCTTTGCCTGAGAGTACGGTTAAGTTAGTTATTGATGCTTATAATGATTTAGTCTTAGAGAAGGTAAAGGCAGGTCAGACAGTAGATTATCTATCTATTGCGACGATGATTGGGGTACATGATGTGGAAATCTTACCCTTGGGGTATCAATACTATGAGATTGCAGAGAAATTAGGTCTTAAGTATAACTTAGTTCAAAATATTTTATCAAGATATGAAGAACTTATTAAGAACGAGTTGCAATTAAAAAATATTGTGGTTGTGTATGGATTGATTAAGTTTACTCCAACCAGTAGTGGTAGAGTTAGCGTAAAAAGTTCTTCTCGATTCGGGCAGAATGGGTTGAAAGTTCGTGCTAGGGTAAATCCTTACCTCTTTAGTGGGGTTTCTAGTAGTTAGAAGGGTAGAGAGATTATTTATGGAGGGTAAGTCGCATAGGGTTGGAGGAGTCCTTGCAGCTTTAGGTGGTTACTATATTTTAAAGGAACAGGGGTTTCTAATAGAAGGTGTAACTCCTTTAGTTCAGTTAGCAATTATATATCCTTTTAGTATTGTTGGTTCTTTGTTGCCAGACCAAGACCATCATGATAACTCAGCACCTATGAAAGATGTAATTTCGATGAGTTTCTGTAAGGTACTTCACCTTACAACAGGCTTACGAAAGAGAATGCTTTCAATGGGTGTGAGTGAAAAAGCTATATGGTATAGATTGCTAGGGATTTTCGATGCAAGGCACAGGTCTTGGCAGACACATTCCGACCTATCTTTTGCAGTTGTTTGTTTGTTGCTACTACAGCTTATGAGTGGTAGTGGTGGACTGCTTACAGCTGAGGGGATTGTATTGAGGCTTATCTCCATGGGTTTGGTCTTAGGTTTAATCTCTCATTTAGTATTAGATATGCTCACTCCTAGTGGTGTCTGGTTCTTAGGAGGGGTACTGGTCAACAAACTGGTTGGGCATAGGGTATTACCTGAGAAGATAAGGTTTGTACCAAATAGTAAATTCTTTGCCACTGGTGGTAAGTGGGAAGAGTTATGGCGATTTGGTATGGGTGTAGCGAGTTTCTTGTTATTCTTCTACCTGATGTACGAATTTTCGCCGTACAAAATATACTTTATATAGGAGAGATTAGATTATGAAATCTAAGAAAAGACAATTTGTAGTCGCAGTAGCTATGTCTATTGCTTTGGCATTTGGTGGTTTGCAGGGTGCAACTTATCATGCGATTACCACGGAACAGGCTGAGTCAAATTTGACTACTGGCATCTATAACAAGATGGCTGAGGATACCTACACTCTTGAGGGTGGGGGTACTGTAACAGGTAAGGAGTTGTTCAATAAGAAGTCTAATGGCTCTAACGGTACAACTTATGACGTTAACGAAGACCAGTTCAACGACCTTACAAAACAGGAACAACAACGTTTCACTACTCAGTTGGTTGAAGAAGCTAACGAGCAGGTCGGTGATAACGGTGTAACAAGTTCTACTGTAACGGGGTTGCTTCAAAAATTACAAACAAAGAAAGGTATGGGTTCTAAGCTCTTAACAGAGATTCTTAAGAATACTAAACCTGACTATGTTCGTGCAAATGCAATTTACCAGCCATTTAGTGGCATCGTGGGTACTATTCTTGGTTTGTTTGCAATCCTTACCTTAGCCCTCTTAGGGATAGTAATGGTTTCAGACCTTGCGTTTATTACTCTTCCACCTTATCGTGGTTTAATGGGTGGTGTTGAAGGTAACCGAGATGAGAAAGGTGTTGCTAAGTTCCTTGTTTCTACTGAAGCAGTTTCAGCGGTTCAGGACTCAGAACAAAACTCTGACGGAGGAAGTTATAAATATGCGATTGGTATTTATTTACGTCGACGTATCATTTCTTTAATCTTCCTTGGAATTGCTTTGCTTTACCTAGTACAAGGTCAGATTTACGCTTTAGTAGGGTTTATCATGGACCTAGTTCAAGGATTCTTGGGCTTCTAATTCTATTGGCTAAGAGGCTTGGAGTAAATTCCAAGCCTTATTTTGTTGAAAGGGCATTATTATGTTATTTAGGAAATCTAGAAAAGAAGAAGTATTTGACCTTTTCGACGGAAAGGGTAGTAAGTCGGATAAAGGCATACGCAGGGTAGTTATTATATCTTTATCTTTTCTCCTGTTGTTTGGTGGCTCTGTGATGGCTTATACGGCTTTTGGAGGGGGTAGTTCTAGCGTTCAGGATGCTCCTTATGTTATCTATGCTAAGAGTTTAGATGGGCTTAAGAAAGAACAGAAATCCTTAGAAAAGAAGTACGATGAGGCTGTTAAGAAAAGAGATAATGCCAAAAAGGATATGGAGAAGTATAAGGGTGAATGGTTAAAGGTAGAGTTACTTGGTAGTAAGTATGCAAAAGCTGAGAAAGAGTTTAAACAGGCTGAAAAAGACATAGAGAAGTATAAGAAGTCTTTAGAAGAAGTAAAGAAAAAGATTTCTAATACGGAATACGTTGATAAGAAAGGTAATAAAGGTTCTAGCAGTTCTAAAGATAATAAAGCCGACGCTAAGTCTAAGGCTGATGAAAATAGCAAAAAAGCTAAGTCGTCTGCTAATTATAATGGTGGTACTGGTAACGGGGTTAAGGTAGATGAGAAAGCTAGAAATTACGTTAAGGACTCTAGAAGGTCTGAGACAGATGCTATCCGCTTTATTTCAGATGACCCTGCAACCTCTGCTCTTATGGAGAGCACAATGAATGTAGTTAATACATCTATTGGGGGTAAGTTCTTACTTGTCTATTCAAGTGATGGAATGCTTTCTTTCAGCAATAAGGTTTATCAGTCATTGTCTGATGAAGATAAGAAGAAAGTATTAGAACTTACTCTTAAGACGGTAAAAGAGTCTCAGTTACCTAGTAAGGTAAAAGTTAAGGTTACGAATTTTGTTACCGACCAAGATAGAGAAAGGGCTACAAGTATCCAGGCTCTTAATTCAGATACTAGTTCTGAGTTATCAAGGGGTTATGCTTGGTTTAGACCGTTCAGTGGACCTTTATCGACGTTCTTAGGTTTTCTGGCAATTGTTATCTTTGTATTCTTGTCATCTTCTATTGTGTTTGATGTCGCTTTCCTTACAATAGGGGTATTTAGGTCATTTCTTGAATCTGAAGAGGGTAAGCCTAAGCTAATTACTGGAGAAGCTTGGGATACTGCGAAAGAGGTTGATGGTAGTTTACAGTCAGGTACTTATAGGGATTACATTTCTGTATATTTTAGGAAGCGTGTTGGTATTTTCGTTTTGACTTCGATTATCCTTATTTATCTAATTAGTGGTCAGATATACGATATCTTTACGTTCTTACTACAGATATTTGAAGAAATATTCCAGATTAGAGGTTAGTATGAAAGCAAGAAAAGTTTTATTGCTAGGAGGGGTATGCGTTTCCTTGATGGGGGCGTTCTCTCCTAGTTTTTCAGCATTTAGTGGAGGGGTTGTTTATGCGGAGACCTCTACTAAATTTAATAAAGACGATACGGATAGTGTTGCCTCAGCTTATGTAGATGATGGCGCAGCTATATCTGTATTTTCTCAGGTGGCTAGGTCTAGTAACGAGTTTATAGGGGCAGATATTCTAAGTGTTAATGCGGTAAAGAAAGTCATTTATTTTGATAATAAAGATGGTACAGATAGTGTTGCTTCAGCTTATGTAGATGATGGCGCAGCTATCTCTGTATTTTCTCAGGTAGCTAGGTCTAGTAACGAGTTTATAGGGGCAGATATTCTAAGTGTTAATGCAGTAAAGAAAGTTATTTATTTCGATAATAATGCTTATAGGGGCTTGTATGTAAATCAAAGAACTGAGTTTCTTAAGCATGCTTTATTAGAAATAAAGAAATCTAAGTTATCTCCAAAAAGTAAGAATAAGTTATATAATTTCTTATCCTTACAGGACGGTGACGCTTCTAAGGTGCTTAGGAACTTAGAGAAAGATTTAACTGCTGATATTGCAACTGGCAGAGAGTGGTACGAACCTTTCAACGGACCCGTTACAACTATATTAGGTTTAGTTGCATTGGCTGTCTTTATTGGTCTAGGTCTTTCTATGGTGTTGGATATCTCTTATCTTGTTCTTCCGATGGTTAGGAAGTCCTTTGATAGTAAACCTGATGGTAGATTACCTAAGTTAGTTTCTTCTCAGGCTTACTTTACTGCTCAGGAGCAGGACTCTATGAATAAAGGTACTTATATGGCTTTGTATCTTAAGCGTAGGGCTTGGGCGGTGGCTTTAGTTATGATAGCCTTAGGGTATCTAAATAGCGGATTAATTTTCGAGGTTGTAGGTAATTTTATTCAGGTATTCTCGGATGCCTTTAAGTAGTGTGGTAGAGAGGTTAGTAAATGTTTAAGAAATTAGTTAAAAAACTGTTTACTTCAGCTATGATTTTAAGTATGTGTGGTAGCAGTTTATTTGTAGGTGGTAGAGGTCTTGTTTTTGCCGAGGAGTCTACTACCAGTAGTGGAAACACTGTTTCGAGTGAAAGAGCTACACGTAGTGATGGTTCTGCTAACGGTAGGGTTTCTACTTACATCAACTTTGCAGCTGGTAAGACTTTAGACCCCTCTACTGTTAAGGGTTTAAATACTACTCAGCTACGCTTTATGGGGGTATATCTCTCTAACTTTTATACTCCATGGATGACAGACTTGGGTAGCAGTAGCGATAAAACTTCTAAGACTGCTCAAGACAATATGACTAAGGCTTTGTCAGAGTATGCAGGTTTTGATGAGAGTGTTTCTAAAACCTTTGCATCTTACTTACAGGGTATCTCTAGGGCATCCTCTAAAGAGTTAAAAGTTAGGTTTAAGGCTAGTCAGTCTGATAGTAAGTTTAATGTTTTACCTGATTCTAAGTATTCAGATTTATCGGTTACTTACGCAGACCTCTTATTTATGGCTAGTGGGTATGCTTTTAGTGTTGCAGGTACTTCTGAGTACAAAGGAATACTTAATAATAAGTATGGAGAGGGCGATTATCGGTACGCATACTTTGGTTTCGATGATGGAAAAGGGTTTAAACCTGTATTTGGTTTTGATACACAGGCTAAGGATAATACGGCATCTTATGTAGCTTTCCTCAAAGCTATGGAGATGGTAGATACAGAGAAAGGTTATGGTTTTGCAGCCTTAGACTTTAAGGAAGGTGAAATCGATGTTTCTGGGGATGGGTTTAAGAAGTTGCTTGAGACTATCGGAGAGAAGCAGTTAGCTGAGTCCTCTATCTATGGTGCGAAGTTGAGGGTAGATGCTTTTGGTAACTTACTTTGGATGGGTGCTAATCATCAATATGTTATCTTACCAGGCGCTATGAACCCATTCACTTGGCAACGTATCGATGGTAATGGTAAAGATTTTGGTAAGGCGGGTAACGCTCTAAACGTTGCAAACGCTCAGTTATTAGCCCATATTAATCAAGGTTCTTTGGGAACTGGTCACCCAGCTGAGGATAAGGGTACTTATTATTTAAATCCTAAAGCTAATCAGGTGTTCCCACCGGGAGATGCCCATCTTGCAGACTTGCGTATGGTAGTTGGTAGTTCTGTAACAGATACTCAGGGTGTTTGGGATAACTTAGCAGGGTTGTTTGGTAATGAGTCCACACCTCAAGATAAGTTATTTGAATCTATACAAGGTCAGTACAGAAAAGATAGGGGGATGGATAGTTCTTCTGGTGGTTCTTGGAAGATGTACACTCCTTACTATGCAAACGGAGACCCAGTAAACTTAATGGGTGGGATTGCAGCTTTAGATGAGTCAGGTTCTTGGGGTGCTAGTTCTGATACTGGTGATCCTAAGGATGACTCTTATGGAACAACTGATGACGGTGTTTATAACTTAATTCAGAAGCTTGATTTAATTCAGGGTGATGGTAGTTTTGTAGATGGTTTTGGTAAGGCTAGTGTACAAGCAGCCTCTTGGGGTAACTCATATAAAGAAACTAAAGACCAAGGTTATGCAAAACTGGATTCATCTGGTACTGCTAAGGATATCTGGCGATACTTATATGTTACATACGCTGTGGCAGGTATTGAGGGTGGTAAACTTGCAGGTGGTGACAATCTTGGGTATAGGTTAAATTGGTCACCTAGCGAACCTAATTTGCCTGAAATTACTGGTGAGTCTATTAAGATTTCTGAGCAAGATAAGAATGATACTATTACTAAGTCTATTCGTGACTGGTTGTATTACTTGCTTCATCCAGCTGATGGTTTTGCTTACTTTGTAACTTGGATTACTAACAAGTTAAATGCTTTCATTCTTAGTTGGCACAACGATATGGCAGGTACTGAGGGTGTGGGTGTATTGCCAGGTACTTCTCGTTATATCGGATTTAGTGGTTATGTTACTACACCTGAACTTAGCGATATGCAGTGGACAGACGCTATGGTTAAGTGGTACGAGTCGATTATAATCTATCTTGTAATTGCGTTCTTTGTAATTATGATGGCTTATGTTTTACTTGGTATTCTTACTTTCCAGAAAGCTATCCTAGGTTTAATGTTATTCTCTATTATGTCCTATGTGCCTATTGTGGCAGTTGGGGCTTCGGTAAATCTATCTAATAGGTTTGCTAATTATGTATTCGGCAATAAGTTTGCTTTCTGGGGTATTGTTCAGCAACAGGCTTACTTCGCAGACTTAGCTGATTCGATAGACTCTAGTAATTCTTCTTACCAAAATTACTTGTTAAATCTTTATCGTGAGAACGCTAAAGAGTCAAGAAATCAAGGTAAGGATAATATGGTTCTTAGATGGCAAGCGCCTAAGAAAATGGCTAACCTTGTTCTATCTAACAACGAGGAGAGAACTTACTCAGATGACTTCCAGAAAGTAATTAAAGCAGTTACAGATGGTAAGAATTCTGGTGAGGCTTTTGTAGAAAATACTTCATCTACTTATATGTATCGTTCTTATACTGATTTAGCGAATGTTTCGATGTTCATGTATGGTGACTTCGTATCTAATGGTAAGACACGCGATGGAGTAGATACTGGTGTGTCTGCAACTAATACTGCTAGGTGGAGTGGGGGTCTTAAGACTTCTTGGTCAGAGTTTGGTACTACTTACCTCAACGATAGAACCGAGGGGTATGCAACTAATGACTCTGATGGTTCTAATGATGGCTCTCAAGCTTACAGGGTTAGATTACCTCTTGCAGGGAATATTTACTCTGATGCAGCAGATGTTTCAAAAGTTGGAAGTATTAAAAATCTTAAACTTGGACAGTATGTTGGTTTAGACCAGCGTTACTTTAAGTTCTCTATTGCTCAGCTTAATACTAATCAGGATTTGATTAGCGAG
>RBWB01581517.1_pt1 | contig 23188 bp, 34 predicted proteins | sample 2014201 | NCBI WGS metagenome assembly RBWB01 (sample SAMN10133834, study PRJNA383868) | Human oral metagenome, whole genome shotgun sequencing project. | isolation source: supragingival plaque isolated from 88 juvenile twins | host: Homo sapiens | place: Australia
GGCTCAATGAATCGACCATTACCACTTAATTCAAAGCCGTAGAAGTCATCTTCCCCGATATATTCAACCTCAGCGATGCGAAACCATCTATTAGGCTTCGCGGGCTGCTTGCCCTTTTTGCGCGTCAATCTGACGGGGATTTTATCAATGCCTTTGGTTACGGAAACACGGTAATAAACGCCGCCGCGCCGCTGCCCCTTGTAAGTGCAATATCGCTCTACTTCACGGACGACCGCGCTACAACCTGACAGATTGCACAAATACGCCAAACCTTCGGATATGGCGCGGTCTTTATGGATAAAATCATATCCTGCCTTGCACTTCCTCAAGCCGCCATCGCCGTCAATCAAGCCAGCGATAAGCTCCAATCTGTCTTTCAGGCTTGCTGATTTGTAGATATGCGGTATTGTTTTGTCAGATTGTAACCCTAGTGATTTTAATGCAATTTTAAATGCGTTCCGACCTTTAGGGCTTTTAAGGTAGTATCGGTTACTTTTCCCGATGGGCATAACGGACAATTCAAATCCTGCGTCATCCGCATACTGTTTAATAACTCGACCGACTTCATCGTCTTCGTTATTCACATAGAATACAGGGCTATTTGCGCTTCCGCTCGTCAACCACAAACCGAGAATATAAGGCGGGATAGGGAATTTTTTACCGCTATGGGCGAACTTGGTTACAGTCTGCTTGAAGAAATAAAGCTGCCTTTTGCGTGATTCAGTCAGTTCGAGATATTCGGCGACAGTCATCTCTACGATATCGCCGCGCTTGTAGCCCGCCCCGTCCACGCCTTGAACCAGTGTCAAGATATGCCCTGAATTAAAGACAAACTCACGCCCGCCGCCCAGTCGGAAGCGATACATGGACTCACGCCCCCGCGCCTGTTGCAACACGTCAACGTGTGTTACACCGTCGTCGCCGATTAGCTTATCCCCAATATCCACGTCTTGAACCATCTTAACGCGCCCATCGTGCATTAAGATAGGCGTGTTTATGCCGAAACATCCCGTCCCACTGACCGCACTAACCCGCGCCTTTGGCTTCGCCATTAATTGACATATGCGTAATTGGTCGGGCGTTAACGCCGTCCCACATATTTCACGGATAAACAAATCAGGTCTTGATTGATACCGCTTAACAAAATCCACATAAATGGGTAATTCTAAAATACTCTTTGCTTGTGCCATATCTTTTATCTTGCTGACAATGATTTTGCTAGGCTATTAAAACACTTAGCAATCGTTTCTTGTAACGCGCCGACGGACTGCAAAATAACGTCCATTTCCGCCTCTTTCCGCTTGCCCGCGTCGTACCATGATTTACTTTTCGTCCACTTATCGACCATACTCTTAGGCATTTCCAAGACGGACAAAAGCGGGATTCCCCGAATAATGGCAACGTCGCTCGCATACTCAAACAGGCTGTCCCCAAGTTTCACGCGCTCTCTCGCTGATAAAGGCATGAAAGCAAAATCGGGCTACGGGGATTTCGCCCGCCTCCGTTTCTCCCTTAGAAGGGTTAGCACAAACACAAACCACGCCATCACGCCCCCATGCGATATTAACGTAAGGATTATCGGGCGCATTGCCGCGTAACCAGTTATTCCGCAATTCTTCGTACTCTAATTCAGTGCATTCAAGAACCGCATTAATTCGGGCGTGTACCAATTCCTGAATAATCAACCCGTTTTCCGCTTGGTCTGTCGCACCCTCTTCAATAACCTGCGCTGCAATGGCGGCAAGTTCATACGCCGCCGCGCCCTCATGACCGCGAACCGCTCCACCTTGAACAAGCTCCTCAATAGCCTCTAAATACTCAGTCGTCAGACGTTGGATTTGGTATTTGTGAACCTTCTCCTTCCCGCCTTCAAGCATCTCAACAGTTTCAAACGTTGGTCGTATCTCATTGCCAAAATCGTCATGCTCCAACATGGACGGGATACCCGTCAGGTAGTCAGAAAAACGGATACCGCTTTCATCGGATGAATCTCCGACCGTCGCAATCATGTAATGAATGAAGCAGGCGTAACGCTCGTTTACCGTCCAATCTACGACAGGGCGGTTAGCGTTTTTGACGACGTTATTCAGGAATAACGTCAAGCCGCGCTCATTCTTCAAAATCGGGATTGATGCAAGCTCGATAATCGCCCCAATCGTGATTTCCTTCAGTTCAACATCCAGTCTGTCCGTCTTAAAATTTGGAATCATTCATCAATCCTTTTTCTCTTCGATAATTTCGGCATCAACAGTTTCCGTTTCGCCATTCATGTTTATTGGCTGCATACCCTCTCTAAGCCGCCTTTCATTTACCACACCAAGCAATTTATTCTCTTGCTCCATTGCCTGCTCTCCAATAGCTGCGAAAGCCTCCAGCGAAGCCGTGCCGATATTGATTGTCTGCTCAACAATGGGCGCATTGCCGTAAATGTTTCTTAATCTACGCTCAAGAATCCATTGTCTAACCTTAATTCTATTTGCCTGCCAACTCACTTGCGCCGCCGAGAATTTTACCTCAGTCATTCCATTTTCATCAGTCTCAACGTAAACGTGTTTTTCATCAGCAATTTCTACAAGTTCAGCCGCCATATCCATAAGGCAAATATGCTCCGACATGGCGTAAAGCTCTTTAAACTCAGCCACATTTAACAACCAACTGTAAATTGTTGATTTGCTTGGCATCCCTTCGATTTTAGCTATACTACGAATAGGCGTACCTTGTGCAAGCAGCATACATACCGCCTCCACAATATCAGCCGTGCAGGATGATTTCTTAATGTTGCCGCCCGTGCCGTCGGTCTTTGGAACATAGTTTTCCTTGAACATCACGCCTTTTTTACGATACGCATCAAGAACCTTGTTGCTTTCACGCGCGATTATCTCGTAAATATCGCATTCCTCTTCTTCAAATGCTACTTCAGCGTCATTGTTGGCTAATTCAGCATCATGCTTTCCATCGTCCTCATAGATGTGTACGCCGCCATCTTCCTTAATAGCCTCTTGGCTTTTAACAGCATCAACCCTACTAGACTTACGACCGCTTCTTTTTTTCTCAGGCTCGAAATACTGACTTCTTTCCTTTTCTTCGCCCTTTTTAGGACGACCTCTTTTCCGCTTGACTTCCTCTGTCATTTTCCGCATCCATAATGTTAAATACACTCAACATTTTATCAGATAAAAAAATAGTCGGATATAAATCCGACTATACGCCCTATACACATTACACAACATAAAGTATCTGAATCATGGGTTCTTCGGTTTCCGATTAGCTACGACCAAAACCAAAAAAAATTACCAAAAAACCCATGATTCAGCTACCTAGATAGCTGAACGGCAGGATAAAGGGATGGGAAAGCCTGCCTATGCTGCTAGTCATACTGTATCTTGTGCGGGATTAGTAAACTATAAAATGCAGCACTTCCGAAATTATGAATCAGTTTTTAATTTGCGTCAAGCATTTTAATCATGCTGACTAACTCCACAAATCCAAATATCACATACAAAAGCCCAACAATAAAAAAGTCCAAACTTCTCAACTGAAATTTTAATTTGCCTTTTTGGTAGAACTCCAAGCAATCGAACCCATCCTCCTTTTCTTCTTCCTGACCAACAATCAAGGAAATTCTAATAAACTTGTACCCCATCCAAAAGGCAAGACAAATCAAGATAAGATGAAAATTGAATAGTACCATCATTTCTTTTTCCTTTTCCGTTTATCGCGGTTTCTTTGCGTTTTTGTTCTCGATATAACCACCGATTCATCAGACGAATCAGGCTTAACTTCATCTTTCTCGATTACAGCAAGAAGCAAAGCTGCCAAAGACAATTTCTGATTTATTAATGGTTCTAAAGGGGCTATAACTTTCTTTTCCACTTCGCCCCCTTAATCAAGCAATTCAAGCAGACTGTTTACCTGCTCTAAAAGTTCTAGCTCCGTGCCGTACTTCTCTTCAAACGCTTTTTCGCCAGCATGGAATGCTACGCCATAACCGCCCGTCCGATGATGCGTAGGGCAAAGCGGAATCACACGAAAATGATTTGACCTTTGCGATACGCCTTGACCGTCTCTCAGATGATGTATTTCGGCGGGCGTTCGCCCCATCATCAGGTTATTGCAAACGATGCAGCCTAATTGCGCTACACGGTTTAAGTGCGTTTTTTACGCTTCTGTTTTAGTTTTTTTCATATCTTGCTCCTGCCCAACCACGAACGACCAAACGCGCAAAATTTCAGGCGTTTCAGGCATCTCGCGGTAATACGGCTTTTTGTTTTCTTCTTTCATGTTACTAACCAAACTGCATTAATTGATTCATGGCTCTTTCAGCCTCTTCTTGAGTTTTGAAATTCCCGCTTAGAATGAAATTCCAACACACCCCAAAGCAGGCGCGGTAGAAGGCGTTAAAATCCTCCTTACTGCTCATTGACCGATACGACAACGACCGCGCCACACGCTTCACGCCTCGCGGCGTATGCACCAAATCATAGTAACCTGCCTCTATCGTCAGCCACTCACGGAAAGCATTAATGCTCTTGGTTATGCTCCCTCCGAATTTTTCGGCTCGTTTCTTCGCCTCCGACTGGATAAACTCTTCAGCCGCATTCAGCAAGACGGTTTTATCCGCCCCTGTCGCCGCGCCCAGCTTCACACAAAACTTTTCCAAGAATGCGCGTTCCTGCTTTGATACGAAGCCGTTAGACGGGTCGTAGTATTGGAAAGCGAAGGGAAGCAAGCCGCCAAAAAATAGCTTATGATGCTGATAGCTTCGCGGATTCATGCTTTTCAGGGTTACGCGGTAAGACTGATAGGACGTTGATAACTCTTCCAGCATCTCCTTATCCGCGTCCGTTGCGGGCTTCAGATTGCCATCAGGCAACTTGACACAAACAATCTCAGTAGCCATTTTTGATTTTCATCTCCGTGATTTTCGCGGCGATATAATCACGGACGCGGTTACAGTAAATGACCTCTTTTTCGTGATTTTTCCCGTTATGGGCAATCAACAAAATCAAAGACAGCGCATTCTTTGTCTCGTCATCAAACCCGCATTCACTTAGGCTTTTATCTGCCTTGTCCCACGTTTGATAATCCAGTTTCAGGCGCGGCGCGTTACTCTCCATCTCAAACCCGATATAAGTGTAAGCCTTTTCCAAGTCCTCCACGCCGTTTTTATCGCGCCATCGCCAAAGATACTTAAACGCATTACCAAGATTAAAATTCAGATGTGCCGTAAACTCTCGACACTCATGTTTTCTGCCCTTGTAGTGATTAGGGCTGATTGCACAATTTGCCATTTCATGACCTCCTTTTTCGTCTTCACTTCATACCATAGACAAGCATCGCCGCGTCCCGACCATGCTCATTTGTCCGACCTTCCCAGCCTGTCAGCCGCTTGAATGTTGCCGCGTCTAACTTCGTCTTGTTCGACTTTGGCGGCATCATCCGAAAGCTCACGCGGGCTTCTCCGTACTGATTAACCAAGTCTTTTAAAAAATCTTCCCAAATCAGGGCATCACGTTTAACGCTTCCCACGCCTTGCAGGACTTCGCGCCCCCGTTGGCTTGGAATCCATTTTCTTTGACGCGCGTCTTCAACAAAGACTTTTACGTCTTCGCCTGCCTCCAAAAAGCCCTTAACACGTTCTAGGGCTTGATGGATTTGCAGACATTCGACTGATTCAAGTTTGACACTTCGGACGACGGCGAAGCCTGTATTAACGCCCGTATCAATCCCGATTTTCAGCATTTTTCACATCCTGTCTTTCTTCAAACGCTTCAAGTTTTTGCTTGAGTAGTTTGTTTTGCTCCTCAAGCGTCGCATTACGGCGTTTTAATATCCTGATTTTGATAAATGCCTTACTGCTTACCCTAAGACTTGCTTCGCAAAAGCGTTTATGCGTTTCATCAGGAATGCCGCCAAGAAAATAAATCAATGCAAATTTAATTTTCTTGAACGGATTTAGTTTTTCAATTTTCAGGCGTTTTTGCGATTCCAATGTTTACCATCCCACTAAAAAGCATGACCGAAAATACCAAACCGAATAAGCACCAAACCACAAGCAAAGGCGTAAACGCTGCCAAGACGGAATAATGCGCCCAACCAAACGCCTTGAACAACAGCAACGCCAAAGACAGGAAAGCCGCGCTTAAAATCGAATGACGGGCAATTTTAACCACTTCATACTTGCTCAAAATCTTAGCCGCAAAGCCTTCATATTTCGCCTTGTACTTGGCAACGGCGGAATCTTTCATAGCCTTCAATTTCGTTGGCTTTGGCATTTTGCCGACCAACTCGCTGACCTTTTGTTTGATTTCATTTAACTTCATTACTGCTTTGTCTCCATTCTGTTAATTTGACTTCTCGTTTTGCCACTACCTTATCAGGGGCAGGCTCAAACTTTCCTTTTTCGCAAACGCTCTTCGCGTTCTTCATTTGCGCCCGTTCGAGTATCGTTACCGACTTTTCACACTTGGCTAACCCCTGAAAGGTCGTTCCCTCGAAGTGGGCAAAGTTCGCGTTAGCGCATCTCAAACAGGTTTCATCACTCCGCATAATTTAATATCCCAGCGGCTTGAAATAGGCGGCAATGTTACAAGCATTTACGGCACTATGGCAAGCCAAAACCGACACAAATTTGACTAATTTCAATCTTTTGCCCTGTCGTTGTAAATCAGGCGCAAAAATCCACATTCCAGCGCAAAGCCAAGCAATACGCCCAGCATCGCACCGCCAAGAAAAATTTTTAACCAAGCATCCATTTTTTCATCCTTTCTTTTGTTCAAATTTTAAACATTGCATTAAACGCTTAAATTTGCGATTTCCTGCGTTTTTCTCTTTCGGGTATATGCTGGTATAGGCAACAATCCAAAACGCCATAGAATCGCAAATTTACCCACCTGCTGACTATCCTACTTGGCGATAGCTCCCCCAATTAAATGGAATCAGCTTTCCGCCATCCTGTTTTAAGCGGTCTCTGATTCGTGCGTCTATGTTTTCCTGTATCTCCGTTGGGGATAGGTTCGTCAGTACCAGCATCGGCTTCATTCGCTCGTATCGCGCATTTACGACCGTGAACAAAATCCGTCCATCCGTCTCTGACAACTTCGCCGCGCCAAATTCATCCAGCACCAACAAATCAGGCTCGACAAAAAGGTTTATCGCCTCCTTCTCGCTGCCGCCGTTAAAGCTGTCTTTGACTTTCTGAAGCAAGTCGTTGACAGTGATAACAACGGCTACCTTTCCGCTCTCAATGACCTTATGGGCGATTCCGCAAGCAAGATGATTTTTACCAGTACCACGCAAACCTGAAAAAATCATGCACCTGCCCGTCTGTAAAACATCATCGAAGTTATCAGCATATTCGGCGGCGATGGTCTTAGCCCGATTCATTCTTGACAAAATCGTCTCTATCCCTGCCTGCCGTTCCTGCTCCTTCTGATTTTCAGTTTTGCTTGCCCAGTCGCTCGACTTAGGCATATTGTCAAAAGTCTTTGACGCAATTTCTTCATCAACGCGGTAATTCTCAATTCGGCAATTTTGGAAACGTTCCGCAATCCCTGACCGACCAAGCCGTTTTGCAATATCGCCTTGCTTTGCTTCTTGCTGCACTTTTTCTAAGTATTCAGCCCGCTCTCGTTCGCCTTTCGCTTTTTGGCAAACAGGGCATTCAGTCCATCGGTCTTTAAAAATGCTTTTCGATTCGTATGCGCCGTGCTGCTCACACACTCGCTGCTCTGTTTTGATGCGCCCCTGATTCTTCAGGTATGCACCCACGCTTTTTAATCCTGCCATTTTAAAAAACTCCTATTACCAAACTCCTGTTACCTCGTCGCCATACTTACTACCATCTGATTCGCCGATTTGAACACTGGTCAAACCACCTTGCGGCTTAATGCGTCCACTGCGAACGCCGTCAAGATACCAATCGGCTTTGAAGCCTACCCAGTTTCTTTCACAACAAGTCATCAGTGCTGTTGATAGCGATATACCCGCGCTTGCTGCTTCGCGTTCCAGTCCTTTCAGTGCTGTTTCTGTAAGGCTGTTTGCTCGCTTCGCTTTTCGTACTGCAAGATAGTCTCTTGCCAACTGCTCTTCCACTCCGCGCTCCATCAAAGTGTTCAATGCTTCTTCTTCCCATTTTGGTTTGGCGCGTCGTTTTGCTTTGGGCTTGTCTTCAGTTTCAGATTGTTTGTCTAAAGAGGATACAGATGCGTCAGCATCAGACGCTTTAGCGTCGTTTTTGTTTTCATGCTGTTTGCGTAAAAATTCGTCGTCGGAATTTTGTGCGCTATTATTATTTAAACTCAGTAATAGTTTTATATCAGTATTTATTAGTGTCGGCTCAGCCTGATTAGGCTCAGCCTGATTAGGCTCAGCCTGATTAGGCTCAGCCTGATTAGGCTTTATTGGTTCGTCATAGACTGTGTACGTTGTAGAACCATCCTTGTTTTTTTGATATGTGATAAACCCTTTTTTCCTCAATTCCTTGATTATGTTATAGACACCTTCGCGCCCTGTCTCCTTCTCCGTCCCTTTGGTTACATCAACCAAATAAGAAACGACGACCTTCCAATTATCAGGCTTTTCAAGCAGGAAACTAAGCATTCCCATAGCCTGCCAGCTTAATTGATTTGGTTTGAAAACCTCGCTACTGATTACCGCGTAACGTCTTTTGTGTTCCACTCGAATAATTGACATATATCAACCCTTTAAAAAATCTTCATAAACCCTATTGACGGCTTTTCCATTTTCCGCCATAATAGCCTCACGTTTCATGTTTCTCCCTTTACTTCATAAAGCCGAAGAAGTCCCGCAGCAATGCGGGCTTCTTTTTTTATCCTTCTCTGCTCAGTAATTCAAGCCGATTAGACAGGCAATCAAGATAATCCGCCATTGCATCACGTTGATATTGCATTTCCGCCTTCATAGCAAACGACAGGCTTTCAAATTGTTCGGTTTTCAGGAATGCAACCAGTGCATCAAATTTCTTATTCAGTTCCTCGTACTCAATGACAAGGCGGTCTTGGAAGGTTTCGGCGATGAAATAAGTTTCATCAAACTGTTTCTTAGGCGACCAAGAAACGTAACCTTCATATCCTTCAACGTTCGGCTCGCCGTTCAGATAAACGACTAAGTAACCGTCGTCGTCAGGGTTTTCATTTTCGGGAACTTTCCAGCCGCGCAAATCGTTGTACGCTCCGCGCGTCATCGGCTTGGCTTTGATTGTCTTAGTTCCCACATACTTTTTAAGTTCACACATAAATTTCCTTTCTTAAAGAGTGCCACTTTGGGCGATTGAGTAAAAAGTGATTTTGTTGCGTATCCCTTCAACCTTTACGCGGGGCTTGTTAAAAACAAACCCCTTACATTCAAGCTCATAAATCCTTGATTGCAGTTTCAGGATTCCGATTTTCGGTGCATCAATAGATGTGATGTGTCCGTGTTTGCGAATAAAACTAACAATTTTCTTGTATTGTGTTTCACGCTGCTCTATAATTTCTTTTGTCATTCGATGACCTACCTTTAAATCAACCAGTTCCCGCCGTTCTTAACCGTTCGGCGGATTTTTTTATTTCTGCATCTTAGTATAGGTTTGCTCAGGCGTTAAGCCCTTGTAAGCCTCTTCCCAGTCCACGCGGAAATTCTCATATAAGCGTTTGCGGTGCTTATCCGCAATGCCACGTCCTTCCCAGTTTCGCAAAGTGTGCGGGCTGATAAAATCGCCCACCAATGTTGAAACCATTTTGGCAGTCTGAACCAACGTTTGCTGATTCAGACGTTTGTAGATAGCCTGCATAAATGCCTTATCTTTTTCGATAATCTCAGCATTTCGGCTAGGCTTTGCCAAACTGCCATTTTTCTTGTAATTCAAATCCAAATTAAAACCTCCTTTTCATCTTGGCTTGGCGTGTAGATGAATCATACTTTGGGCATTTTAAAAAGTCAACATATTTTATAAAACTTTCAAATTTCCATGCAGTAATATTGCAATCATATTTATTTAATATCTTTTAAAATCAACATCTAATAAATTAGACTGATAAATATGTTGACTTTGAAAAATCGCATATTTAAAATGCGAAGCATCAAAGGTTCAACGACGATTAACCGACAACGAAAGGAAATGTATGGCATATCAAAAGCCGCAGAAGGCTGATACAACGCAGTTAGTGCGTATGGAATTAAATAAGCCAGCAGTTTTAAAACGGCTTGAAGAGATTTTAGGGCGCAATCCAAGCTCTTTTGTATCATCCGTAACTCAGGCAACGTCTTCAAATTCTTTACTGAAGACAGCCTCTCCAAGTTCAATTATGAACGCAGCGGTTAACGCCGCCGTTTTAAACCTGTCCATCAATCCAAGTATAGGACACGCCTATATTGTGCCTTTCAAAGGGGAAGCAACCCTTCAAATAGGCTACAAGGGGATGATACAGCTTGCAATCCGCAGCGGTCTTTTTAAAACAATCGACGTTTGCCGCGTCTATGCAGACGACAAAAACGAAGATGTTTTAAATCGCTTGGATAGCCTTATCCCCGATGACCGCGAAGACGAGGAAGCTGTCGCCTATTGCGCCCGTTTTGAATTGGTTAATGGATACTCAGGCAAAGAAGTGATGTCTGTTAAAAAAATCCGTGAACACGCTGAAAAATTCAGCCAAACATACAAATCGGAACAGGCAAAGAAAGCCAAAGGGGAATACGCCGCCGATTCGGTTTGGTCTTCAAACTTCGAGGCGATGGCAATGAAGACGGTATTAAAACGTCTGCTTTCCCGCAAAGCCCCGTTGTCCATTGATATGCAAAATGCTATCAGTGCGGATGAAAACCCGAACGTAAAACTTGATGATTCAAATATCATCGAACACGAAATCATCGAACCAGTGGGACGGGAGGCGAAAATCACGCCTGATAATGATGAATTTGAACGAATCATCGAAAATATCAGCAGCGGCGAACTGGAATACAGCGCGGTCTTTGAGATGTATTCATTCACTGCCGAACAAATGGCGCGCCTTGAAAAATTGTAGGCTTCATCATGAAAATGGAAGAAAACATCCTGATACGATGTTCCGCGCTTCATGCGATTATGGGCGACCCGAAATCAAAAGAAGCGCGTGAAAAAGGCGAGTTATCTAAAACCGCTCAAGACTACGTTATCACGGTCTTTAAAGAGAACCTGCTAAAAGCAAGCGGCGTTAACGATATTCGGCTTGGATTTAAAGGCAACAAGTACACCGAAAAGGGGCTTGTGATGGAAGATACCGCAATCAAAAACAGCGGCATGATTCGGTTTAAATCCTACAAGAAGAACGAAACACGCTTGAACAACGGGCTAATCACGGGCGAGTGTGATATTTACGACGAAAAAAACCGTCTGATTATCGACACCAAATGCACTTACAGCATCGAATCACACCCGTTTTTCCTGCATGAAGCCGAACAGAAAGCGTCCGATGCTGGATATGACCTTCAAATGCAGGGTTATATGTGGCTTTATGACTGTGATTATGCTGACGTTGATTTTTGGCTCTTGCCCACGCCGATTGAAACCATGCGGAATAATGAAGACGCGGACGTTTTGATTGATGCCGTGAACAATATCCCGCTTGATAAGCGTGTAACGACAGTCCGATACAAGCGCAATAACCTGATTATCAAGCAAATTGAAAATAAAGCCGCCAAATGCCAAGAGTTTTACAAGCGGCTATTAGCGGAATTTCAGGAAAAGAAATTTGGCAGAAATTCCACCCCTAAAACTGAAAAAGAAGTACCCAAAAACCCAAACAGAAAGGTAGTGATACTATGACTGAAAACCAAACAGCCCTGATTGTTATTGATTCCCAAACAAGCGTAACTCGACAGCAGCTTGCTGAAGCGTTCACGAAGGAAAAGGGACTTGATTCTATCCTCATGCAAATCGCAGACGCAGCCCGCGCCGAAGCCGCGCAATTCGACGGCGACACTGAAGCAGGTCGTAAAGGCTTGAAAGCCGTTGCCGCTCAGGTATCCAAGCTCGCAAAAAGCATCGCTGAAGAAGGCAAGGAAATCGTGCGCGATGTAAAAGCGCGTGTTGCCATCGTTGACCGTAACCGCATTGACGGCGAAGCATACCTGAAGGAATTGCGCGATGAAATCAAACGCCCCGCGACAGAATATGAAAACCATCAAAAGGAACTGAAAGAACGTTCTGAAGCCGTCTTAGCGGAACTTCGCAGCTTTGCCTTTGTCGTCAAAGACGGGAAATTCCTTTCATCCGCCGAAATTCAGCAACGCATTGACCGCCTGAATGAAATCAAGGTTACGGCTTACGACTTCATGCAAGCCGAAATTGACGCAACCGTCATGCAGATGGAAGAAGTGTTGGCTTCTAACCTCCAAGCGGCTCAAGAGAAAGAACGCCAAGAGGCGGAACTTGCAGCCAAAGAAGAGGAACTGAAGAAAGCCGCCGCCGCCGCGCATGAAGCCCAAATCCGCCGCGAAGCTGAAGAAGCCGCGAAACAAGCCGCCGCGAAACGCGAAGCGGAATTGCTCGCAGAAGCAGAAGCCGCCAAAGCCGCCGCCAAGAAAGCCGAAGAAGATGCCGCCAAGCGTGAAGCTGAATCACTCGCTGAAATTGCAGCCATAAAAACCGCCGCGAAACGTGCAGAGGAAGCAACAGCCAAAACCACGCCTGTATCAATCGAAAATGCAGACGAAGAAACGCAACGCCGCGTAAACAATGCGGTCGTCTCAAGCCTGATTGACGCAGGATGCACTAAACCCGTCGCCGTGAAGATTTTGGAACGCATCATCAACAACGAAATCCCTCACATCAGCATCGACTACTCAACCAAGTAAACAGGCAGGGCGGGCAACCGCCCGCCTAAACTAAAGGAAAATGAAATGGCAAAAATTGACCTTACCAATAATAACGGACAGCGCGTATCTGTAAACCGTGATAACGGGAAAGCAAGCCTGAATTTTGGCAAAGATTCCATCGTATTGCTCGACAGTCAAATCGAAGAACTTATCGAAAAGCTCGAAAAAAAAGGCTTTATCGAAAAGCCCAAAAAACGAGAAGAACGAAAAGAACCAGCTATCGAACCGATTAGCTGGACGGTTTTGGAATCAGCCGACAAATTAAAAGGCATTAAAACCAATAAAATAACGCTGAAATATAATAACCAAATATTATTAATCCCCGAAAAATACCATTACATTTTGGGTATGAAAATAGTTATAGAAATCATCGAAAGAAACAACCTTAAATATTACCCACATATCCCTATCTACTATCATATCGGGAAGTAAAAATGACAGAATCAACAAAGCAATCAATCATTGCGAAAATTCAGAAATGTTTAGCCCTGTCCGACCAAGACAACCCAAACGAAGCGGCGACCGCGCTAAAACAGGCTATCGCCATGATGGAAAAGTACGGCATTACAAAGTCTGAAGTTGAGTTGGCTCAAATTACAGAATCCAAGTCTGATTATAAAGCGGCTCAAAAGCCTGAAAATTATTTTTGGAATTTGTGCTTGGCGATTAAAAAAGCATTTGGCGTTGACTTCTACAAACAGGGGAAGAATATGGTTTTCTATGGGATTAACGATAAAGCCGCCATCGCTTCCTATGCTTTTGATGTTCTTTTGCGGCAATTAAAAAAAGCCCGCGCTGACTACTCAAAGACAATTCGGGACACATATCCGACACTGCCTTTGCATACTCGCCGCCGCATGATTAATGATTTTTCATCGGCTTGGGTCGTTGGCATTCACGAGAAGGTCGTTAAATTTGCCATGACCGAACAAGAATCATCGTTGATGAAAAAATATACAGATTCATTAAACGCGCGGGTAGTGTCCTCAAGAAGCGGGCGACCTAAAATAGCTGAAGCCGTGCAAGCAGGGCTGAAAGCAGGAAAGCGGGTTGAGATTTATCAACCGACGGAATTTAAAGGCATGAAAGGAATTGAGAAATGACGGAAAAATCTGAATATCAAATTGCAATGGAATGCGCGGAACGCCTGAGAAAGCATCCGTCAGCAGCGACCCGCGCAATGTTTGAAAATTGGTTTATGGTTCGAGAACTACGAACCAGCGACCCATCGGACGCGGCGCGTGAAATATACTTCGAGAAGGACGAAGACGGGAACTATACAAACCCGCGCGTAGCTGATTTATTCGATGCCATGTGTTACGGTCTGTATCTCGCCATCAATTAAAAAAGCCCGCTATATGCGGGCTTTGCCTTACTTGCTGCTACGGGATACTGCATTCTGATAGTTTTCTAGCTCCATCAAGCAATAATCAATTTCCTTTTGATTCTTGCTCTTTATTGCATCGCTCAGACGCTTTTCGTATTCCGCAACCATTTTGCGATACCATTCTATCACGCTTCGCTAACTCCTGATTTGCCGCTCGCAGTTACCAGTGGCAGGTTATAGCGTTCAGGCGCGGGATTGGATTTAACGCACTGACCGTCTTTAACCAAAGACGGAAACCAAAAGCTATCGAAGTCGCTTTCTTTATAACGGACGATGCAAACAGAATCGGCTTGATTGCCGCCGATACACATCAGATAACCTTGTGCATCTTTGCCAAGAATAAAGGTTACATGACCGCCGCCTTTGCGGGTTTTTACGCCTAAGCAGCCATAACAAGGCTTGCTCAGTTTGGTAAGGTAACGCTCGTCAGCCCATGCTTTAGCGCGATACCAGTCAGGAACAACGAAGCGTCCAGCCTGTCCAAGCATTGCACCGACAAACGTGCCACACCACGGCGTTTCGTCGTCTTTGTAGAATGCTTTGTTTGCTTTCGGATATTTGCCCATTTCTTCCAGCCATTTGATGATGGTCGGATGGTGCATTGCGCCTTTGGTTTCGTGCAATCCGAGATGTTTTTTGGCATTTTCAATCCATGCCAGCGGTTTTTGTGTCATAACTTATTCCATTTCTTTGATTTGAGTTTGAATAGCTTGCCCGTAGGCTTGCCATTCCCGTAGGTCTTCGTTCTGCTTGTCAGCTACTTCTGCCATTCCAGCATATTCTGACGCGCATTTTCCGAATAATTGCCAGCCTTTTGTATCGACTTCGCCATTAGATGACTGGGCGGGGCTAATGGCTTTTGGCAAACTGTGGGGTTTACTTTGATTGTTGGCGTATTGCTGCAAGCGACCAAGCTCGCCGCGCAAATTGCTAACAGACTTTTCCGCATTTTCCTTTTCCTTTTCTAGTTCACGCTGCTTTTCCGCAAATGCCTCTTGCTGCTTTTGCTCCGCTTTGCGTGTTCGTTCGGCTGCTTCTGCCTGCTTTTTCAGGCTCTCTTTTTCAAACTTGGCTGTCGCAGCGGCAAATCCCGCCTCGTATTTCTTCCCGCCATAATGGGCAAGCCCATAACCGACCGCCGCGATGACGGCGAAAAAGGCGAGAATAGCAAAAGCCCAGTTTAAATACTTGCCATATTTTTCATATAGCTGTTTGACTGCTACTAGCTGGAACATAAGTTTCCTTTCTGATTTATTTTGCGACGGTTGTATCGTTGCCGTCCCCCTGTTCCGTATGGACGTGTGTTTTAAGCGTGATTCCATCAGCCTCAACATCGCCATTTTTGATAATCATGCCGCCATCAACGGAAACCGTGCCGCCGACCAAGTTGTTAATCCCCGCATTTGCGGAAATGACAGCATTAGCCCTTACAGGTTTGTTTGCTGTAACCACGTCTTGATGCGTGACGGTATTCATAAATTCCGAATCGCCGATGACCTTGACCGTCTGAAACTCCAGTAACAACGACTTGCCGCGCAAAATCATATCCGTATCAGATGCAAGCTCCATGTTTTCATGATGGAATCTACGCCATTTATTGACGTTGCCTGTTTCAGGGTTTCGGTATCCCGTGATAATGGGATAAAACGGGTCGTCATTGATGAAGTCAACCCAAACCGAATCCCCCGCTAAAATCCTGATTTCCGTGTGATTGAATTTGTCGCCCGCTGGATACTCAATTTCGGCAAGCGGGTATTTATTATCGCCGTCCGTGTACCCCAAAATCTCGACACGCGCTTGATGCTTTTCGGGTATGTACTCTTTAACGACAGCAGGATAACGCGCCATTAACTTTTTACTCCTAACCAAAAATCGGAACTATCGCCAAGCCTGCCATCGGTCTGACTTATCCGATGCGCCGCCGTGATAACGATAAATGCAGTCCCGCCGATTTCAATCAAATCGCCCGCGTTTATATCCATCATCAGCTTAGTGGGTATGTGTTTGGCATTCATCAACACATCACTACGGGCGTTTAGCTCTTGGACATTTTTTTGCGGGACATAGATAATTTTACGGCTCTTATCGCCGCTGAAATTACTCTTGGAAAAGCTGCCATCTGCCTTTGTTGAGACGTAGATGGGCAATTCATGCCGCTCAAGGAATCCGCTACGGAAAGTAAAATCCGCGCTTGCCAAGTTCCCGCCGACCTTCTTTTGATTGAACAAATCACGGACGCGCCAAAACTCAATGGCGTTTCGTTGGACATTCAGGCGGATAACGCCGCCGCCATCCTGACAGGATTGGACAATCATTTCAGACGGGTAATAGCCCTTGTAACAGTAAAAGCGGCTAACCTTAAAATCCTTTTCGACCTGTGATTTACCTCCACAAGCCTGATAGATTTCCGATAAAGACACGTTCTCACGAATGACCGCCCGCCCTAGACGTTGCGCGATGCCTGAAGAGTTTTCATGAAGCGCGGTTATCTTTCTCATGATGACCACGCCTTTCTGCTCAACAGGGCTGACGCTATCTTCGACCAAGACGATTTTAACGGGCGTTCTAAACTTGCCCACCCTTATGACCTTGCCGTCTAACAGATACGGCGCAATCTTCTCATTCAGCCTGATAACGGCTTCAAACGTGCAGGGGATAGGCTCTAAAGACGTTCGGAAAATACTATCCACAATCTCCGATATTGCGACGACAGCATTATTTTCTAATTCGATATACATTAGTAAACCTAGTTATCTTCTTGCAATTTTTTCAGGTCTTCCGTCAGGTTTGGTATATCCTCGATATTCCATTGCCCGATTGGGTATTTTTGGCTGTCTTGACCTTGATGGATATAACCCTGATTTACAAGATGCTGATTGTCGTCTTTGATTTTTACGACAATATCCTTGATATGGTTAAACCCTTGCAGCTTGCATTTATCATCCAACGCCGCGCCTTCAGGGGCAGACAGGAATGGAAGCTGATAACGGATTGAAAAATCCCATGCAAGAATGCTTAGGTTTGTTCGGCTATCAATATCAACGACGGTATCGGAAAAGTTCGTGTCGTCAATCATGCCAGTCAAGTCAAAATCAAAGCCGCCAAACTTCCATGTTATCGGGAAACTACGGGCGCGGAATCTTTGAAGCCAAAGGCGAACCTGTGCCGTCATAGCCCTTACGGTCTCGCTATCATGACCGATAAAAGCGACCTGAACGCGATTCTCTAAGTTTGTTGTTTGCATATTATAAACGTATTTAACGCCTTCATGCTCAAAAACAACATTTTGAATGCTTGTAATATTCGGCGACGCTCGACCATAGGTAACATCGCTTGTCGTAGCATCTTTTGCGAACGCCATCAGGATTACAGGTAATGGGGCATTTAAGCCAAATTCCCCGCCGTTCGGGGATTTTTGGTATAGCTCCAGCATCTCTTCAACCTTATCAATCATGCGGTCTTCAGCAATCATAAGGCGGAATTTAAGCGGCTTTTTCACAAATTCCTCAAGGTTCGGCGTTACGGGGCGGATTGACCTAACCGCCTCACGAAAATGCCGAACAAAGGCATTTCGGACGGTTAGAAACCGCCCTGTATTATCTTCTACATTGCAGGTCATGCGATACCTTTCACGAAAATGCGAACATTAACAGGGACGGACGTATTCACGTTGCGGAACTGTGAAAACAAAACCCTAACTGTTCTATTGCCTAGAATTTTTTGCATAGTCGTATCCCACGAACCTAAGAACGCGGCGGCGACATTTCGCAACGGATGGTAATTATCAGGATGCTCAACAGTCAAACTAACTTGCACGTCAATGATTTGCTTCATATCTCGCATCAGCGGAATATCCATGTATGTAACAAGCTCCCATAGATGCTTTACTACACTTCTATCGCCCATGTTCACATTACGCATCTCAGCGGTCTGATACATCATGCCATCAGGCATAATAATTGCGTCTTGGTGTATCGTCATGAAAATATCGGTATAGTTGCCGCTCGATGCGGTGTAGTGTTGCACATTGCGAGTTTCAGGCTCTAACCGCTCAAATTTCTTTCTGATTTCTACCCCTGTTCTAGCCGATGCCAGTTTATTGGGCGGGGCTTCCTGTTGGGATGAATCGGCAAAGATAACATCAACATTATCAAGCATTTTGCTTGTTCGGTTGATATGCACCAAATCGCTATTATTATGCGCCGCGATTAGGTCGTTACCCTGATTAACTTTGACTGTTACAGTGTTTTCAGGCAAGCCCATGAAACCGACGGTAAACAGCAAAACGGTCGTCTTTCCATCACTGATATTATCAATCACGCCATCATCCTGACGTTTGACGTTGGCAAAGACTTTTCCGCTGATACCGTCAATCAGGTTGATTTGTGTAATATCGTAACGCTCGTTACCAGTTACCAACGCATTAACCGTGATGCTGTTTGAACCGCGTAGAATGCCAGTGCAAGGGAAACGTCCCATGCTTTTATCCCCGCTAATAATCTCAACCGAATTAATCCTGATTGAAAATCCATTTCTGTCCTTGCTATTCTCGATGGACGCTTGCAAGCCTTCTTGAGTAATGACAGTATTATATTGTATAGACATTATCAGATACCCTCTACAACGATTTTTACGTTAACGTTTTCATCAACCGAACCCAAATACCTTACAGCGAAAAGGCTGATAGTATTCAGCACATCACGCGCCGCCGCGTAACGCCAAATGAATTGCCATTCATCCGCCTCATGCGACATATAGCCCTTGAACGGGATGGCGCGGTTTTCAACGGCATTAGAAAGTCCGACGGTTACGTTTAAGATTTTGCGCTCGAATCCCTCCCATAGCGGTAACTGAATCAGCCTGCCATTTTGCATAGCATCGCCCAAATCAATAATGCGCACCCCTATCATTTTGAAGGTCTGAATTTTATAGCCGTCCGCAAACTTTACGACCTCGCCATAAACATCCGCGCCGCTATGGTTCATGTGCTTGTCAGCCTGTACGGATGGCATGATTTTTGATTCAATCGCCTCAACATACTTTTTCAAGGCAAAACCCTGACTAGCCGCCAAGAAATGCTCGTTTGATTCGGTCGTCAGGTTATCAACAAGCATTGATTTGCGTAACTTATTACGCAAAATGATACTGTGTGCATCAGGGCTTTTCATGTGTTCAAGACGACTTGAGTTACCCTCTTGGACGACAGTAACAATGTTCGCCTCAAGAGTACCAAAGCGAACAGGGATATTCACATATACGCCCAATTTTCCATTATTCACGGTATCAATCACGCCGTCATCTTGGCGTTTGACGTTGGCAAAGACTTTTCCGCTGATACCGTCAATCAGATTGATTTGTGTAATATCGTAACGCTCGTTACCAGTTACCAACGCATTAACCGTGATACTGTTCGACCCGCGTAGAATGCCCGTGCAAGGGAAACGCGCCTTTACTGTTCCGTTTGAAATGGTCTCAATATGACTGATTCGTATCTTATGCCCGCTTGGTAATGGTGTATTGCTATTGCTGACCTGCAACCCTTCAGACGTTATAACCACCTGTAACGTTGTCATTTTTAATATCCTTCCAGTATAAAAGTAGCCCCTAAAGCCTCGTCGCCGCTGCCTTTAAATCGCCTGAATTGCGTATAGACTTCAAGCCTGTTGCTTCTTGAAATATCAACCGACACAACCCATTCCGAAAAATCAATGTAAGCCTGATAGGTGTTGTATTGCCCATCCCTGTTGAAGTCCATCGGCGGATGCAAATAAGCCGAAGCTGACAGCAGGGCATTAAACGGCGTGGGAATATCAAATCTGATAACCGCGCTCTGATAGTCTGCGGTTTTGCCCTCGAAGCTATCCAGTCTAATGTATGAACCATCAGCCATACTGAATGACGGGAATGTAACAATCTTCTGCCTCAACCCGTTGCCGTGATTGACCTCAGTAAACAGGCAAGGCTTCTGCCCCTCCCATACGCGGGTATTGACGAGATTATATTGGTAGTTCAAATTAGTCAGAATCTTATGCGCCCTGATAATACGCGCGTCAAATTCGGCGGCGTAGGATGCCCGCAAACCTCGACCTGTATCAATCGAACTGTCAGGGCTTGCACCAATATCATCTCTTGTCATGTAGCGTGAAAACAGGTCTTCATGCGCCGATTCATCCAAAGAGTGAACGATGATTGCGATATTCTCCGATGACAAATCCTGAATGACGATAAGGCTGTTTTTCGATAGGTCGTAGCGCAATTTCAGGTTAATGGTTGCCTTTTTGAAAGGCGTAACACTATCCAAAACGGAATTGTCCGAGTTTCGGACGACCGCGAAAACAACGCCGCTCTTATCGACCAAGTTCAATTTATCGAAGTTAAAAGATTGGTTTTGCGCCGTTGATGTTATCGTTGATTTAATAACGATTTCATCGTTTCGGCGGCTGATACCCGTTGCGCTGTAACTACCTATTTTTGTCGTACCGCTAACAGGCTCAACCTTAGTGATTTCAAGGTTGAAGCCTTCAAAGTTGGCATTTTTAAGCAGTTGAGAATAACCTTCGTCGGTTATCTCTAAGATAACATCTGCCATTTAAATTATTCCTTATTGGTAACAATACTAAAGTTCTGAATGCCAGTAAACGCCGTTGCCTTAGCCGTAACGTCCTTAGGCTCTGTATTCATGATTTCGATAGCTTCGCCCATCAGGAACGAATAGACTGAAGCCGAACTAAACATCTGCAACGTTGTTTCAAGCTCGAATCGGCGCAATACTTCGTGAATCATCAAGCGGGCGGGTATGATACCCTGAATCAGCTTTGGAAGCGTCTCAGGAAAATCCGCGCCGTTACCGCGAAGACGTATTCTAAGACGCGAAGTCAAAAAGAAGTCGTCCTCAGAATAGCCGTCCCGCGCGATTTCATCGTATTCGTAAAGCATCTCAGGATATGGCGCGTGTTTGTATTGCCAAAGTTGATATATATCAAATTCACTTCCCCAAAGGCACTTAATAAAAGTCTTTAGAAAGCTCAATCCGCGCTTAGGATTTTGGGCGATAACCGCCTGAAGCAGATAGCGCAATTTATCAACATTTTTCGCCGCAATTTTTTCGTCCACAATCGCATTAATTCGATTGACAGCAAGATACCGACGGATAAGCTGTTCCGTTCCGAGATAAGGACAGCCGTAAACGTTCACATCAGCCATTCGGGGCGCGATATGCGCCTCGAACAGCGATATAAACAGGTTCTTTAATTCATGCTCTAGCTGCCCGTTCTCGTGGGATAGCTCTAATGGTATTAACTTTGTCATAGCGTTTAATAATTGTAGCTACCGTTTGAATCAAGCGGCGTGTTTGTAATTGAAATGCTCGCATCAGTGAGATAGCGGAATGTTTCGGGCAACCTGCTACCCTCCTCCTCTGCAATGATGGAAATATCAGACACGCCATCACGCAATTCAGGGATGGCGGAACGCAAGCCCATTACGGTTGATTGCCAGTTAATGCGTCTATCGCCGACCTTCGCAAATTCACTACTACGACCGTACTTATTCAGCAACCAGTCAATGATTTTTTGTTTAACCGCCTGCTCGTCATAAATGTTTGCTAGGCGTAATTTTACAGTAATTGGAATGGCTTTTTCGACAACATTAAAAAATCTGACTTTATAGCTGCTATCCGCCCGCGCGATTACCTGTTTAATCTTGTCTTGCATCTCAAACAGGGAATAACTGTCATTCACGAACGCAACATTAAGGACGTTGATGTTATTGATGTTTGCGCCTCTAACCTCTTCTTCTCGCTGCTCATTCCAAACTGAAAGAAAGGAAAATCCGCGTATATTCTGCCTAACAACAAATTCAAACTCGCCAAGATATACAGCGTTTTTATCATAAAGCGGGGGATATTTAGCTATTTCCCGCATCTCAGCTATATTGCGCGGCGGCTTGCCTAGATTCAAGGCTGTTGAAGAAGTTATGCTAACCAATTCTTCCCCCGCCCCCAGATATTCCAAGCTGAATAAAGTACCATTTTCTAAGACAACATCGCCCAGTGTGTAGGAGATATCAATCTGAAATTCATCGGGAACGTCAGGAACTAATCCAGCAACATCAATAACCCCAAATTCAACAAACATATCATTAACATCATCAAGTTTTACATGATAACAAGGCTCTCCTACCTCAATATTTGCAAAAGCGTGATTATATTTAAGGGTTTCGCCCGAAACTGAATCAATTACAGAAATGCCGCAAAGATAGCCCTGTTGAGTTGGTCTTGGTAATTTTATTTTATAAAAGTCCTTTTGCTCCGTCACGGCGTGAGTAAAGCTCTTGCGCCAAACCTGCTCAATTTTGAAGGTTGCTGATTGATTAGGCTCGATATAGCCGCCATCCACTACCGTCCAAACGCGCCCCTGACTATCAAGAAGGCGGCGACCGCTGGATATACGGACGCGGGCTGTTCCTTCATTTTGAAAGATGGCGTTATAACGTGAAGGCGTGGCATAAGGTAAAACACCCTTCATCGCCATATCAGCCAAGACTATATTATCACGGGTCTTTTCCCACATCTCAGTTTCGGCAATACCAAGCTGATACGATACCATGTGCATCATTTGCGCCATCGCCCCAAACATCTGAATAATGGTTTGGTCTCCAGTGGCAACGCGGGCGGCTAAGGCTTCGTGCTTCGACAGTTCCGCCATCGCCGCATTCATAAACTCTTGTTTAGTAGTAATATTTGACATTGTTATTTCTTCCCGATTATAGGCATAAGGTCGTCATCAGGCAACCATCTATCATAAACGCGCAATTCATCAATCATGCAAGGCAAACCGATTTGCTTGCCCATTAAAATATCCTTATCGCCGCGTATCATCATAAAGACGTTTGGGTTTTGCTCGTCTGTCGTCAGTTTGTTAATGCTTTCGTGTGTTGCGCTCGCAT
>RBWB01581520.1_pt1 | contig 23152 bp, 20 predicted proteins | sample 2014201 | NCBI WGS metagenome assembly RBWB01 (sample SAMN10133834, study PRJNA383868) | Human oral metagenome, whole genome shotgun sequencing project. | isolation source: supragingival plaque isolated from 88 juvenile twins | host: Homo sapiens | place: Australia
ACAAATGGTACGGTTACGACGAATTACCGCTCCTAGGCTACGAGCATGAAAGCCATAACCACAGCAGAGGCGACTTTGCTATGGTTATGGCTCTCATGGTAATAGCCTAGAAGCGGTAGTTCATTGTAGGCATACCACTTGTCTGTTATAGCCTAGACTCTCTAGCAAGCCCTACTAGGTAAAGAGTTGCCAGGCTTTACAGTATCCCAGAATAAACTTCTCAAGAGTATCTCTATCTCTGCCGTTATAGAAGCTTCCTGTAATACGTAAGGGTTAGGTTAGGTTAGGTTAGGTTAGGCTTACTTAGTTTAATATAACCTAATATAACCTAACCCAGTAAGGCATAACCTAGTTCAGCAAGATATAGCTCTTAGTCTAGTTTTAGTTTTAGGTTTAGTCTAGGCTTACTCTTACTTAGCCCTACGTCCAGTATATGGCTCTATAGCGCCTGTTACTATGTAGGTAGATTGTTTACTCTTTAATCTAGCAAAGTAGCTTTCATCTGCTTAGAGCTAAACCCTAAGCCTTCTAGGAGTGAAGTACTACTAGTACCTGGTAGTAGGAGTAGAGTATAGAGTGTTTGGTAGAGTATCTAGTATACGCATGTATATGGTATAGCTTATCTCTAAACCTAGAGAACCATCTAGAGACTGTAGGGTAGCTTACTTTAGCTAATATCGTCTTTTATAGCAGACAAAAGCCCTAGTAGCTTATAGCTTAGGGTTTAGTAATGTCTCCGAGCTAGCTTCTAGACTACTCTACAATGATTACTGTTCTAAGCTCTTAGGCTCTTCTTTGTTTGCCGACACTATAGAAGGGTAAGATAAAGAAAGATAAAGAAAGATAAAGAAAGATAAAGAAAAAGAAAAAGAAGAGAGTATATAGATGATAATACTATCTAGAGTTTATCTTCATACCATAGAGCCATGAACCTTTCCAGGCCGTAACTCTTATACTCTCTTACGGCATACCTTACACCATAGATACCTTACGCCATAGATACCTAAGAAGATAGTTCTCGTGCAGTGTATTACTACACTGTGGACATACCTATACCTATACCTATACCTATACCTATACCTATACCTATACCTATACCTACTCACTAAAGACTGGCTTATTAATTAACTAACCAGCATTTCTTATTGCTGGCAGAGTTTGGTATATACGTTAGATATACGGGACATCTCTTTCTTTGATTAGTTGCTATTACAACTCTAATTTTAATGGGTGTTTTGGGTTAGGTTAATGGACCGAGATTTAGAAAACGAAGTGACCCGAACTATGATTACGATCTTTTGCATAGAATATTGCAAATTTGTTGCAATATAGATATACTGATCAGTATCATGAACGATACTCTACGAACGTTAGAAACTATCTTACGAAAACACCAGCTACACATCACCAAACCGCGTCGTACGGTATTTACTGCATTATACGATCAGCCGCCGTGCTACGTTAGCGAGCTGATACGCGCGACAACACCATCAATCAACCGCGTTAGCGTGTACCGTACAGTTGAGTTATTTGAGCGCCTTGGCATCGTGCATGTTGTTCCTGTCGGTTGGAAACATAAAATCGAATTATCCGACACATTTAGCAAACACCACCACCACGCAACTTGCCGGCAATGCGGACGCGTAATTGATTTACCTGAAAATCACACGCTTGAGCGTCTCATTGCATCAATTGCTGCCGAGTATCATATTCATAGTCCATCGCACATCCTTGAGATTCAGGGAATTTGTACACGCTGCGCTCAAACGAAAAAATCGTAGCTGCTATTATGACGCTTATCGTTGCATATTTTTGATCTAATTGCTATATTATTGTTATAGATAAAAGTGATCTAGGGCGCGCCACTATGAAATGCAAGTATTTATTTCTTACCACGTTCATACTCACAATAGCAGGGATATTTTTCGTGCATAGTAGTAGTTTTCTCGACACATTGCTTAGCTTCATGCTCACTGGCATGATTCCCGGGACAACAATTAGCATCCCCTATTGGATAATACTTGGCGGTTGTATCGTTCTGATCGTCGGTATTATTGATGCGGTATGCAATACGGCGCCGCTCAAACCGCCGACACACACATCAGGATACTAATCTGATTCTGGCAAAATCGATTCTGCCCACAATTGCAACTCTTGCACGATAAATTCTTTATCAGCATCAAGTGCTCCAGCCGTAAGTCGCTGCAGCACCGCCATATACTTTGGCAGCTGTGCTTGGATGCGTGCCGCACGCCACGTTTGCCACGCCGTAAGCTCATCATCACTCAACGCTTTCGGGAAGTTTCGCGCTTTATAGTGCAACAATAATCCCGGCAGTCGCTCGTCGGTGAAGTTGGGATGAAAATCGACCAACTCACGCTCGCTCGCACTGCGTACTGCTTCAACACGCAACCGATCGCGGTCGTTCAGAAACCCGTCGTATAGTTGTGTTTCCGGATCGGGCGATCGTGTAAATTCAGGTTTGTTTTCAAAAATTGTACGCAATTTTTCAGCGAATTCTGGGTGTGTCAGGAGGATCTCTTGGTGTTTTGCAATTGTCTCGACATCAAGCGATATTTTCTCCCACCCGTCACTGTGCGCCAATACGCCAAGCGGTGCCACTGCCGGGCAGCGATTCAACTGCAGCTCTTTCGCTGGTAACTTCACAAAATCTTCAGCCTGGCGCTCCTGCCAGCTTGCATACACTTTGTGTGCCAACTTTGACTCGCTTAAATTAACAAATGGCGTCGGGTCATATCGTAAATCATATACCACGACGTTACCCTTACGCCCCATCGTCAACGGAAACGCGACTGTTGTTTTAGCAAATTCTTTATCATAACGCCCGCTACTATAAACAAATGGCTTTTTATCGTCGACATTTATAAGTTTCACGACTTCTTTTTTATCGCGCATTTTTAGCAGGTACTCAAATAGCTGCGGCTGCTTACTGCGAATCAATTTTGTCACATTAATCAATGCATCGACGTCGCTCATTGCATCGTGCGCATTCTTATGAGCAATACTATTTTCGCGCGTGATAAGCTCAAGTCTGTTTGTCGGTTCGCCCGCGGCATCAAGCGGCCAACTAATTCCCTCAGGGCGGAGCGCCCGCGTCATGCGCACTACGTCGAGCATATCCCAGCGTGACCGACCATCCTTCCAGCACCATTCGTATGGATCGTAAAAATTACGCCACAGCAGATGGCGAATAAATTCGTCGTCGAACCGAATATTATTAAACCCGACAACGATCGTATCGGGTGTGAAAATTTCATCGCTTAGTATACGTGCAAATTGCGCCTCACTATAACCCTCATTGACAGTTTTTTGCGGTGTAATACCAGTGACCATTAGAGCATCAGGACTCGGTAGCGTATCGTCGTTGAGCGCTACGAGTATATTATACGGCTCGTCAATTGGTGTAAGATCCATGTCTGTCCGCCACCCCGCAAACTGCATGATCCGGTCTTCGCGCGCATTTAAGCCGCTAGTTTCTAAGTCGTAGAAAAAGAATGTCCGCGCCATACTCTTATAGTATAGCAAAAAAATAGTTTTAGTGTGTTATGACTCAGGATTAAGATACATATCTGCTTCTTCAATCCCATATCGTACCTCTCTGTTCAGAGAACCGCGCGCCCTCCTATCACCACACATACCATAACTTCAGGTCGCATACGACTAGCCTCAGAGCTTTCACTGCATCGCTCGCTGTATCGCAGCACCACTCCGTGATTGTCGGCGAGGATTTTACCTCAGCGGCATCTCTATCTGCTTCAACCCCAGTATCCTCAAGCACTTCTTGTGGAATATTTATTTCGCCTCTCTTCCAATCATCGTATAGATCATTTGCCGCATCTAGTTACCCTGTTTGGCAATTAAAGTCAGGTAAATTATCGGCGCGAAAATGAGCCTTAGCTAGCACGAGGTGAGTATTACACCACCCATTATTTGTGCGAGAATAATGTTCATCAAGTTCCTCAGCTTTAAGCACCCGCCGTTCTTGCCGCCTATCGTCGTCGAACAACAAGAACTCAAGATAATCACCAAAAATTGTTTCGCGTCCTCGTCTGGCCACCGCCTCTTCTCAAGATGCGTAAGGACATAGTTCGTCATCTTACCGACTCTTGTATCTAGCAGTCGCCCAGTGCCGCCGCGGCGAACGTCTGCACATAGTTTTTCGGTAAACTCTCGTGGTTCGGCCGCTAGTAAACGATCGCCGAGTAATGGCGGATTATCGGGATTACGCTCAAGCGCTCCTCGGATATTGTTGTCATTCACTATTAGGGCTTTACGAGGCGCGATGCATGCCCCCATAGAGAAACCTACAGCAGCAGCTAGAGTAGATCCAATATAACTGTGCGGGTATATACTTCTAAAAAATTTCTATGCTGTTTGCCACTATATAGCGCCACTTGAAGACGATTTGGCGCTTCTATGAATTTCTCACCACTCGCACTATTAACATTTTCTTTGTTGCCCATTATTTCCTCCTTTTAGAATACTATTGTTCAACTAGCGTCAACTCGCTCTCACCGATTCGCACAACACTTTCACCTGTCGCACCTTGGCGGACTAGCTCATGCGCAATACCCGTCCGTTTCATGATGTCGCGCAGACGGTTCACTGCTTCAAACTGCTCAAAATTCGTCCGGCGAGCAAATTTCTCGATTTTTTTACCTCTAACTATAAAAACAGCTACCAGCTCACCATTCTCGTTTATTTCGTCCGGCAACCGCTCAACCGTCCACGCGTCAGTCAATTGGTCTTCATCAAGCGAAATTACCGGTAGGCCGGTCTCTGCTTCGACCTCTTGCTGCTGCTCGCGCTGGCGGTACACTTCAATTGCGCGCCGCAGCAACCGCAGCAAATCTTTCACACCCCGCCCCGATTGCGATGAGATAGCCACAATCTCCGCATTATTCGCCGCTTTTTGCAGTGCTGTTTTTTGCATCGCAATAATTTCCTCGTCCAATCCTTCGCATTTTGTCAGTGCAATAATCTCTGGACGCGTTGTTAACTCCGTGCTATATTTTTCAAGCTCGCGACGAATCGCTGTATATTTCTCCGCCAGATCGTCGTTATACGCATCAATCATATGGAGCAGCACCGCCGTCCGCTCGACATGGCGCAAAAATAGGTCACCCAGACCTTTACCTTCGCTCGCACCCTCAATCAACCCTGGGATATCAGCGATGAGAATGCTGCCGTCATCAATATCAGCCACTCCTAAATTTGGTGTCAAAGTGGTAAATTCGTAATTCGCGATCTCCGGATGCGCATTTGACACGACGCTCAAAAAGGTTGATTTTCCTGCATTCGGAAAGCCAATCAGCCCAACATCCGCCAACAATTTTAATTCCAATTCGACCTCAAATGATTCGCCCGGCTCGCCAAACTCCGCCATGCGTGGCGTCTGACGCACGCTCGATTTAAAATGCGCGTTGCCAAATCCACCATCACCACCTTTTGCAATCACCGCTTCTTCGCCATGACGCGTTAAATCAGCTACGATAGCACCATCGCGCTTAACAAGCGTGCCAACGGGAACTTTTACAATCAAGTGCTCGCCTGCGCGTCCCGCTTTTTTTCTTTTACTGCCAGCTACACCATTCTCCGCTTTGAGCTTTGGCTGATAACGAAATTTCAACAGTGTATTGAGCTGCTCAGTCGCGACAAAAACAACGTCGCCGCCCTTGCCACCGTCACCGCCGTCCGGACCGCCTTTATCAACAAAAATCTCGTGGCGAAAGCTCACTGCGCCGTCGCCGCCTTTACCGGCTGTTACCGTTACCTTTGCTGTATCAACAAACATACTTTCAGTATAGCAAAAACGCCCCTAATTTGACAGAGACGTTTTTACATTCCACAATACTACTCTAATGGATATATTTATAGTAGCCGCTAGTTGCTTCGCTCCATGAGAGTGTCCCACGACCGACGCGGTTGAAGCCGCCGCCCCAGCGATACCCGTTCATTTCGCTAATCGTAACAGAGACGCCTGGATTCACCGATTCAACAATCGCCACGTGACCGTAACCGCCGCCGTTTGCCATAATCGCCCCAGCACCCGGCGTGCCGTTCACCGCCAACCCTGCAGCGCGCGCATTGTATGCCCACGTACTAGCGTTACCCCAATAGCTACCGACCGGCAGACCGAGCTGAATACGGCGCTCATATGCATACCATGTACAATTACCCCAGGCATATTTATTGCCAGCAGATACCACGCCCCTAAACGACGAGGCGACACCCGCTGCCGCGCCAGCACTCCAGTTGCTATTCGCTGGCACGCCGCGGCGCGGCGAAGCAGTATAACCTGGGCGTTCATTCTCCGGCAGAGTACCACCAGGAACAATCAAGCGCGTACCGTTCGCGACGCTAGTCGAAAGCTCAAGGTCATTATAAGTAATAATATCGCTCTTCTTGCTACCGTATTTTTCGGCGATTGCATCAAGTGTATCACCATCTTTCGTCGTGTACAGAATGCCGTTTGTCGGTAAAATCGTCAGCGTTACATTTGGCTCAAGCGCATCAGAGCTCAAATTATTTGCCCAAGCGATCGTCGTTTTTTTCAATCCGTATTTCTCGGCAACGCCGTCAAGCGTATCACCTGCCTGCGTCACATAAGTTGTTATGCTACGTGAATCGGCTGTCATATTCACAACCTGCGGCTTGCTGATTGTACTTGAATCGGTTTGCGCCATCATCGTTTCGGCTACAAGTGATTGTGACAAGTTCGCTACGTTATTACTGACCGGCATATTCGTCGTATCAGCAAGTGAAGACGCGATATTCGCCGCCACTACTGGATCAACCGAACCAGCCTCACTTTGCACCTTAGCAAGTGTTGTCGTCTGTACTATCGGTGAAGCATTGGCAAGCGTCGGCGACCGCTCTGTCACAACTGGCTGATAGCTAACTGCGATTAATGTTATAATTAACAAAAACACGCCGAAATACGACGCAATTGACGAAATAGAAAGCGCACCGCGGCGTGATCGCTTACTCGCATGAGTATGCGACGGCAAGCCAAGAGTCTTACGAGCCATAAAATTCGAACGAGCTTTCGCTGATGAATTGCTGGTAATAATAATCGTTCTCCCGGAACACGTTCGCATGCATTCCCAATATCTATCAAAGTCTTTCTCTCTGAACTTCAGAGAAAAATTGCCATCGACCGTTTTAATTAACTAATAGCAACAAAAAGATTGTTTTGGCAATTGTACGACTTTTCAAGGTAGCCATTCCTGAACGTTATGCGATAAGCACTATCTGTAAAACATCACAAACCTACAGGAATGTACGCTCTCCATTATAGCAGATAGACGCCTATGCTGTCAATGCTTTGTATCGACTTATGTAAAGAATGGATGGCTAGAGCCAACCATTCTGAGCTATTTAAAGATCCGTTAACTTATCTACGGTTTAGGGTTGTTTTATTTTAGGTGACTGTACCGCTAAATCTCCGCACAAAGCTTTTGGCAATGATTTTTAATGTTTGCCTCATGCTCTTCGTTTGTTTTTGCAAAGTAAATTAAACCATCATCACCTGCCAAAAAGAAATTGTAATCAGTTTCGGTCGGGTTCGCGACCGCCTGCAGCGATAATTCGCCGGGCGCAGCGATCGGCGTTGGCGGCAAGCCCTTGTATTTGCGCGTATTATATGGTGAATTAATCGACACAAGCGCACTAGTGTCATCTTTGGGGATGTCAATCTTTGCCTTATCGGCGGCATATACCGCCGTGATGTCGGATCCAAGCTTCGCACCCGCACGGAAACGCTTAATAAACACTTGCGCAATCCCACGCTGATATTGATAGCAGCGCTCTTTACGCTCTGCCGTCGGCTTGTCTTCGCACGTCAACTCGCGCTCAACAATTGACGCAAGCGTGATTCCCTGGTATAAATTCAGCCCTTGCTCTTTAAATTTCGCGACCAAATTGTTCTTTTGCACGATTTTATACATATGCGCAAATACCGTTTCGAGAACTTGCTTCGCCGTCGCGTCATCTGCCACGTGGTATGTCTCACCAAATACATAGCCTTCAAGCGACGTATCTGCCGGTTTATCGGCAAACAACGGACTATCATACACCGCGTGGAATGCTGCCGTGATGTCGTTGTCGCTAAAGCCAGCTCGCTTTAGAACGTAGCGCGCATTTGTTTTATCGGTGCCGCTTCGCGCGCGCGATGCTTTGTAGCGCGACGCTTCAAGCGTGCCGCCCGGGTAGAATGTAATCGCTTTGAAATCACGGCATCCAGCCGCTAATTTAGCCACTATTTCGGGAACGGTTTGCGACGGCGAAACGCGGCACGTACTGCCCACCATTGCCTTACCTTCTAAATACGCATAAATTCGGAATGCTAATTCATCGCGAATGACACCTATTTTTTTCAGCTTAGCAGCAATTGCCGCCGTTGAGTCGCCGTCGCTAATAACAATTGAATACTTCTCTGTACTGCGCGAGGCTGCTTTCAGCTGGCTAGTATACCACAGGTATGCGCCGGCAGCCATAGCAGCAATGACGCTAAATATGACAAAAGCGATAAGCCACTTTTTATGGCGGCGAGGTTTTTTGCTTAGAGGAGTCGATGCGTGTTCTTGTTCTGATGTATTACGGCGGTTACGGAACGGTTCAGTAGAGTCCTGCGAATTGTTGCGCGGCACACTCCCCACGTCTGGCAGCGTATTGTTGACGTTTGACAGAGGGCGTGGGCGCTGCAGCGGCTGGTATTGTGAACCTGGGCGAGACTGCCGCTTCATTTGCGCTTGCGGGCGAGAGTCCGCGTGCGGCAACCCAGCAGATTGCGGACGAGACGGACGCGGCTGAAAATGCGGCTGCGCCATAGCTTGCGGCGATCGCGGCTCTGGCGACCTGGACCGGCGAAATCCGTCCATTAGTGCGTCTCCAAATAATCTTGTAGTATCAGACTTGCCGCTAGTGCGTCGACTTCGCCTTTTGCGTACGGTTGATTACGCGCGTTCAAAATCTCTTCAGCCTTAACGCTCGTAAGCGATTCGTCTTGAAAAACGATTTTTGACGCAATATCGCGCAGCTGCTCGATGAACCGCTCGACAAATTCTGTCTGCTTCGTTGGCTCGCCTGCTTGGTTGCGCGGGTACCCGACGACGAGCACATCGGCTTTTTCACGCACGATAATTTCAGCAATCGCCTGAACTTCGCCGCCATCAACATTGAGCGTATCATACGCCATCGCGATTTTTACGTCATCACGCGCTAAGGCAACGCCAATTCGCTTCTCGCCGACATCAAGCGCAACGTACGATTTACTCATCGACGACGAATTTCACCGTTATCTTTTTTGTATCGCCCGGCACAGTATGTACCCAAAACGGCGAGAAATTAACGTCAACCGATTTAACGCCGTCAATCGCTTTCACGTATTCTTGCACTTCGCCAATGCGCTTGCCTTTCACATATTCTTTGATTGCCGCTTCATCAATTTTTGGACCAATTTTGCCGTTTGCCGTTAACTTCGCCGTTACAGTTTCCCCGGCAATCGTAACATTCGTAAGCGACACCGATGACACGCCGTTGCTATACACTTTTTGATTATTTTTTCCATCAATTTGCTGCTTGAAATACGCATCAAGGAATGTATTGAGATCGGCTTTTATGATCGCCTTGAGCGAATATTTGATTGCGCCGCCAATTGCCGCCTTACCGTCTGGCGCCTCGGTGCCCGCCGCTGGAATTGATACGCCGCTTGTATTGACGACAAACGATGCGTCAATGACCGTAGCGTCTTTGCCAAATTGCGACTGGAGCGCCTTTTTTGCCGCATCTTTTTCGGCGTCGGACACTAAATTCGCTGTTGCGGAATCAATATCGCTCTGCTGCACGACGGTAACAGTCTTATCTGTGCCGCCCGACGTTGACGCTGTGAAACTCGCCTCAAATCCTGATAAGCCTTTCGCACTGCCGGACGCGCCGTTATATTTCGAGCCATTTTCGACCGCTGTCACGCCGACCGTCACGCCGTTGCGTGTTGTGCGCAGCGTATCGTAGCTGAATGTCAGCGCGCTATCAAGCCGGTATTTTGCGCCGCTCGACGATGACACTTCCGAACCTGCTGCGACCGTTACGTCATGGTCGACGATGTCGCTAATCGTTTCGCGCGTCGGCGTCACGCGAATCGTACCCGTTGCTTTCGTCCCGACATCTTTCGTGCCTGTCGCCGGAATCGTCTTCGACACCGGCGTTTCCGATGCTTTTGTTGTTGTTTTGATCGTACCCTCGCTCAGACTAGTCGCTGCAGTATCGCTGGCTTTTACTTGCGTATTCACGGCAACTTGCGACGTTTGCGCCGTAATAGCGATCGTAGCATGGGGCGCGATCACAAACGCCCAGATACCGCCGCCAATCAGAAACACAACCCCCGCTAAAATCAGGAAAAACTTTTTGCGGAATTTATTGAAATCAGGAATTGATGGAATTTTTTTCTTGCCGTTTTTTGCGTCTGCCGGTGATGCTTTTTTATCGCTGCTTGGATTTGCGGTTGCATTCTCGCTTTCGATCGAATCAATTGATTCCGGTTTTTTCGGGTCGCCGCCTTGCGCCGATCCGTCAATGATATCGTCGTCCTCGTCAACTTTTAGCGCCGGCACTTCCGCGATTTCCGGCCGGCTTTGGAGGTTTTTCGCTACCGGAATATGCGCCGCGCCAGCAAGCGCCGTAAGTGCTGCATCGTTTGAAATAATCACGACATGTTTATCAGCGCGTTCTGCCGCACGCTGCACTAACTTCAAATTAACCGCGCTTTGGATTGCGCCTGTTCGTTTCGGCGGCACCAGCGCAACAATCTCATGCTCGGCAGCTTTAATCTTACCGATAATCGCGGTAATATCGTCCTCTACATCAATATAAATAACATCTTTTTGCATATTTCTATTACACGCGCAGGATACGATTGATTCGATCTCGCATCGTTTGCGCGTCGCTCGCTCCTATTATTGTATCATACCCCACACGCAACAATCCCATCGCTGTAATATACGTGTGGTCGCTTGCTTTTTCAGTTGTATCAACGATACCGATAACATCATGCGGGCTAATTCGCTGAACGCTCGGGCGCTTAGTAAACGGCAAATCTTTGTACCAATTGTCTTTTTTAAGCGCATCAACGAGCGGTGCTAAACTTGCGCCGCCGCCGCATAGCAAAATGCGCGGTGGCAGCTGGTCGACTGAATCAAATTCGCTCAGCGCCAATTCCACGCCAGATAGCCAAACCTCAAGCGTGCGGTTTATCGCGGCGTCAATTTGCTCTTTTACTGACGGCTTAATTTTCTCGCCGTCCAAATTAACCTTTAGTTTTTCTGCCTGCGTGTAGCTAATCGCCAGCTCCGTTGCGATCGTTTTCGTGAAACTGCGTCCGCCGATACCAAACATTTTCGTTCCTTCGACGCCGCCATCATTCACCACAGCAATGTCTGTCGTGCCGCCGCCAACGTCTGCCAAAATCGCCGTAAACGAACTGTTTGCATCCGTTCCGAGTACGCTGCGGCTCACAGCGAACGGCTCAGCCGCCACTGCCATCAGCGTTAAATCAAGCTCGTCTGCAACTTTTTCGAGCGCGCCAATATGTACCATCGGCGCAAAAGCGGTGTAAATCTGCACAGCAACGTCTTTTCCTTGAAACCCAATCGGGTTCGACACCTTATAACCATCAATATGGATACTGACGAGTGCTGAATTCACTAGCTTTACTTCAACATCATCATTACCAGTTTCGAGTGCAATCTGTTTTTGCGCTTTTACAGCGGCGCGGTCTTGGACTTTTTCGATGATAAATTCCATCTCAGTTTCGTCAAGCGGACGATCCGGCTGCGGGCGACGGTATCGAATCGTATTTGTCACGCCTTTTACGAGCTCACCAGCGATACCAATAACCGCACGCTTCGCCTGCAAACCAGCTTCTTCTTCGGCAGCGCCGAGTGCTTCTTCGCAGTTGCGGACAACGCCCGCGATATCAGCAATCGCACCTTGGTGCATATCGCCAAGTTCTTGGTGCGCGCGTCCAACGCCAACGATCTCAATATCTTCGCCCTGAACATTAGCGATCAGCGCTTTGATATATTCAGTACCAATATCAAGCGCGACGATATAATCATCGGCTTGCGTATCAACTTTTTTGCGTAATGCACGAATTTTATCTAAAACCATAGACAGTTTCATTATATACTATTTTGTTTGTACTCGCTATTTTTGCGGTACATTTTTTGATCCATTGCCTTTTCAACAAAATATCAGCGTAGTACCGCCTTGATACGGCGAATGCCGGCGCTTGACGATTCTTCTTTGATTATCTTAAACTGTTTGCCGCCTGCTTTCAACTCGCCCGTATGCCCCACATGCGGACCACCGCAAACTTCAAAACTAACGCAATTATCGCCTTCACCAATAGAGTACACTTTTACCTCTGATCCGTAACGCTCGCCAAATGCGCCGATTGCGCCCATCCGAAGCGCCTCGTCAGTCGGATATACACGATAGTTAACGGGCAAATCCGCATCAATCCAGGCATTTACTTGATCTTCAACCGCTTGTTTCTCGGCTGGCGTCAACTTATCGTGGTTAAAATCAAACCGCAGTCGCTCGGTCGTGATATTACTGCCGTGCTGCTGTAAATCTGGAGCGTTTAAGACCTTCCGTAGCGCCGCACCGAGCAAATGTGTCGCCGTGTGATACTTTAAGTGAATCGGCTCCGCGCCTTCCAGTCCGCCATGGAATTGACCTTTGCGCGCTGTCTGGCTACGCTGGCGCTGCTCCTGCATTTTGGCATCAAATTGCACCCGCCAGTCAGTATCAAGCTTTACGCTTTCGCGGCGTGCAATTTCCGTACTGAGCTCAACTGGAAACCCATACGTGTCATACAAAGTAAACAATTCAACACCCGTTAACCCGTCTTCAACAAATTTACGCAAGTGCCGCACGCCCTTAAGAAGCGTCCGCGTGAATGCTTTCTCTTCTTTCATTAGCGTGATGATAATTTTATCGCGGTATTCGGCAATTTCCGGAAAATCGTTTACATACAAATCGGCAATTACCGGAATAATTTCTTCGAAAAAGTTTTCCTTCACACCAAGTTCATTCGCAAACCGGATTGCCCGCCGCAATAGCCGCCGCATAACATACCCTTGCTCTTTATTGCTCGGCACGCATCCATCAACCGCCATAAACGTTGCTGCGCGCAAGTGGTCGGCAATGACACGCATACTTTCGGTGTGCGCTGCATACGTTTTACCGCTTAGCTGCTCAAGCTTCTCAATAATTGGCCAGAGCAAGCTCACTTTGAATACATCCGGATCGTTATTTGCTGCCGCAGCAATTCGTTCTAGCCCAGATCCATGGTCAATGTTTGGCTTAGCGAGTGGTTCAAATTTACCCTCAGCGACTTTTTTATAGGCCATAAACACGTTATTGCCGATTTCCATGAACCGCCCGCAGTCGCAGTTTGGATGGCAATGCTCGCCAAACGCCGGGTCGTGCGGCGTATCAAACAAATAGAACATTTCGCTGTCCGGTCCGCACGGATCGCCCACTGGCGTCGTCGCCTCTGAACCATTGCGGCTCCACCAGTTCTTTGTTCCATCATAAAAGAAAATTCGCTCACCTTCATGAATACCACGTGTATAGCCGTCCGCTTCGCCGCCGATGTCTGCCTGCCCATGCGACAAGCCCTTATCAGCAAATAGCTTTGCCCATAAATCAGCCGCTTCTTGATCTTTTGGAATGCCAAATTTATCGTTACCGCGGTAACATGTTACATAGAGACGCGCTGGATCAAGTCCGATAACTTCTGTCAGAAATTCAAACATCCACGGAATTTGCTCTTGCTTAAAATAATCGCCCAAACTCCAGTTGCCAAGCATCTCAAAAAACGTCGTGTGACGATTGTCGCCGATATCGTCAATATCTTGCGCGCGCAAACACGTCTGGCTATCGGCAATCCGCGTGCCGCACGGGTGCGGCTCGCCAAGCAGGAACGGAATCATTGGCTGCATACCAGAGCCGGTAAACAACGTCGTCGGATCGTCGTGCAAGATAAGCGGTGCGCGCTTCACGATCGCGTGGCCGCGCTGCTGATAAAATTCCAAATACTTTTTGCGAATTTCCTGGGCATTCATAGGGGAAATTATACCACAGAATGGCATATACACTGAACGGTCGTCATCGGAAGTAGTATTACCCTGCGACAATTCCGCCGCCCAAACAGACACCATCGGCATATATCACCGCCGACTGCCCAGGCGCAACTGCACGCTCGGGTTCAGTGAGAAATAATTCAGTTCCGCGCAATTGGCACGATTTTAATTCGCCGCGGTGGCGCAGGCGTACGCGTAGCACATCCGCTTCATTCGGCGCGCCATGTATCCAGTGCAAATCGGTCAGTGGGATTGCCGTTTGCCACATCGCATTGTCGTTGATATTTCGGCTCACATATACCTCATTATGGCTCATGTCCTTACCGACGACGTAGTATGGCAACCCGCCGCCAACCTCCAACCCGTGCCGTTGACCAAGCGTATAAAATATCGCACCGTCATGCCGGCCAAGAATTGCACCCGTTTCACGATCAATGATATCGCCTGGTCTTGTCGTCACATATTCGCTCAAAAACTCGCGCATACCGACATTGCCGACAAAACACACACCCATTGACTCTTTTTTACGCGCCGTCCATAGCCCACGCGTTTTTGCCATCTCACGCACCTCAGGTTTTGTATAATTACCAAGCGGGAACAGTGTACGCCTCAACGCCGCATGCGTCACGCGGTACAAAAAATACGTTTGGTCTTTTACGCGGTCTTTTGCCATCATCAGTACGCCGTGCTCGGTACGCGCATAATGCCCCGTCGCGATAAAATCTGCGCCTTTTTCAAGCGCAACATCAAGAAACAACCGAAACTTCACTTCTTGATTGCACATGATATCAGGGTTTGGCGTGCGCCCCGCTTCGTATTCATCAAGCATATAATCAACAACTTTTTGCTTATACTCACGCTGAAAATCAAACACTTCAAAATCAATCCCAAGCTGCACTGCCACGCGTTTTGCATCTGCTAAATCTTCACGCCACGGGCACTCCATACCGGGCAAATCCTGGCTCCAATTTTTCATATAGACGCCGGTCACGTTATAACCCTGCTCAACCAAAAGCGCTGCCGCAACACTACTGTCAACGCCACCGCTCATACCGACAAATACCCGCTTTACCATACGCTAATTCCTCGTCGACACGATAATTTTACCGAGCTCCTGAATTGCAAGATTCCAGCCGGTCGGAGTCAACCACCAGCCGCTGCCCTGCCACTGGCGGTCTGACTCAACTGGATGACTGCGCACGAAAATTTTCGGAGCACTTTTATGAAATTCCAGCGTAGCACGACGTTGATGATACACGCTGGTCACTAGAATCACCGACGATATGTGGTGTTGATCAAGAATTTGTGTCGTATTCATAGCGTTCTCTTCTGTCGTTTCGCTCATTGTTTCGATTAGAATCGCAGTTGCCGGCACGCCGGACGCAATCGCATGGCGTTTCATAACCTGCGCATTACTCGGACCGCTTTTATCTGCCGCCGCACCCGAAAATACGATATATCTCGCCCAACCGTTACGATATAATTTAATCGCCTCATCGGCGCGCGCAAGCGTATCGCCGCCACTCACGGCAACAATAGCGTCGGCTGATCTACACGCATCGAAAGTCGTCGGCGCTTGTCCGCAGCCACGTAAATCATCAACGTACAGATATGCGCCAATACTCCAAATAATCACGGCAATTAGCACTACAATAGCGCTCACAGCGATTACAACTTTTTTCATCGCCGCATCCTCGCTCGCTCAGCTTGGACTGCCGCGATGATTTTGGTAGTACCGCGCTCGCAAATCGCCTGATTTGACAAACGCCCGAGCGTAATACGCAAACTGCCGTCAGCAGCATCTGGCGCTAGTCCAATTGCCTGCAGTACATGCGACCGCATACCAGCATTCGCCGCACAGGCACTACCAGTTGCAACATATATATGCTGCTGTTCAAGTATGAAAATTAAACGCTCTGCGTCGATACCCGGAAATGATACGTGTAAATGACTTGCCAGACGGTGTTTTTGATCACCTGATATAACTACATCGGGAATCGCCGCGGCAATCTGCTGCTGCATGCCGTTTCGTAGCTCCTCAAGTCGCTTTGTCTCCGTTTTTCGATGGCGCTGCGCCAGTTCAAGCGCCATAGCAAACCCAATCACACCTGGCACATTTTCAGTACCACTGCGAAGCCCGCGCTCCTGTCCGCCGCCACGAATAAACGGCCGCAACCGTACATTCGCTTGGCGCCACAACAGGCCAACCTGCTTTGGTCCGTAAATTTTACCTGCATTCAGCGTCATCGCATCAACGCCAAGCCGCGACACATGCAGGTCAAGCTGCCCTGCGCCTTGCGACGCATCGGTATGAAGCCAGATCGGTGTTGTTTCACCTGCCTCAAACCGACGGCGACGCTCAGTGCGCACAATATCAGCAATATCACGCAGCGGTTGAATCGTTCCTAATTCGTGATTTGCAAGCGCAATCGTAACCAGTTCGGTGCCCGGACGAATTGCCGCACGCACAGCATCGGCCGTAATAACACCTTTTTTTGTTGGCGCGACAAGCGTATGTTCGCGCGTTTTTACCGCATCCAGTACTGCATCGTGCTCAATTGCGCTTGTCACGATATGCCCATGCGCGCTATGCACTATCAAATTAATTGACTCCGTTGCGCCCGCCGTCATAATCACATCACTTGCCTGCCCGCCGATACATACCGCTAACCGATGTTTTGCATCTTGATACGCTCTTTTCACCTCAACTGCCGCAGCATATGGCGCAGATGGATTAAAAAACTGCTCGGAAAAATACGGCTGCATCGCCGCCAGTACATGCTTATCAAGCGGCGTCGCTGCCGCATGGTCAAAATAGATCATACCCGAATCCACTATTATATTATACCAATTTTTGGTGCGTCGCGGGATCGCGGCGGTATAATTGCCGAGCAATTTGCTCATAGTACATGCGCACAGCGACGCCGAAATTGCGCAGCTCGTCGCCTTCTAGATAGTCGTAATGCGGACCAGCCTGCACTTTTAGAATACCTTTGTCTGTGATCTCGTACCTAATTGTATCGGCTTGCAATTTACGCTTCGCGTCAAGCCACTCTTCATGCCAAATCCAAGTTTTGTCATCTAGGCAGAAGAATTCGCGGCGATGCCCCTCGGGAATCGGGCCGAATAATTGCGCGCCGATTTCACTCTCAAGCGTCAACAGCTCGCGTTCGCTCAACGGCTGCAACGGTCGTTTGCGCTTTGGCAGCTTTAGCCACTCGGACGGCATATCATCGCCGACGAGTAATTTCAGCGCTTTTTTCAGTACGGAAGCCATTTATGCCGCCCGTTCGAAATCAGATTGATACAGCTCGCGGAGATACGGCACAAGGCTGGAATAGTGAGCAATCTCCTCGTGCAGCGTTAGCGGTCGTTCTGGTGTTTGCTGCTGCCACATTGCGCTGTGCGCGACTTCACCAACGCGTACAAATGTTTCTTCATTTGGCACAGAAGCCTCAATTGGCCGCGCTCGCTCAATTGCCTCATACGTCAGATCTTCAGTTGTATTCGCAAAAACTTCAGGATTTTCTGAAGCTTGAAATTCGGTGGTGGCTCGTCGTTCCTCTCGCATAATGTACTCCAAAAAGTGTTCGCGTATTCGCGGTTGTTATCCGCGCAACATCATCAAGCGAGATACCTCGCACTCTCGCCTGAAACTCCGCAACTTTGCCCACGTAAGCTGGTACATTCACTTTACCACGAAATGGTATAGGAGTCAAGTATGGCGCATCTGTTTCGAGTAAAACGCGCTCAAGCGGCGCATGGCGATACATTGTTTGCTGCGCCGCGTCTTTCGTAAACGTGCTAATGCCGTTAATTCCCATATATAAACCGCGCGCAAATCCTGCATCTAAATTTACCTGCGTATCAGTGAAGCTGTGCAGAACACCGCGAATGCCAGAAAACTCGTCAAATATCGGCCAAAAATCATCAAACGCATCGCGCACATGAAAGCTCACTGGCAAATCAAACGCTACCGCCAGCTGTAACTGCTCGCGCAGTCGCTGCAACTGCACCTCTCGCGGACTGTGATCGTAGTGATAGTCTAGCCCGATTTCGCCAATACCAACGACTTTATCGGATTTTTGCGACAGCAGCTTACGGATATCGTCCGCCTGATTGACCGCCGCCTCGTGCGGATGAATTCCAACGGCCACCCATACATTATGGTGCGATTCTGCAAAGGCGACCGCTTCATGCGAGCTGCGCGTATCCGTACCAACGCAAATCATCGCAACACCGACGTGAATCGCTTCCTGGTACACACGCTCGCGCGTTTCATCATCGTAGAAATCCGAATCGTGCAAATGGCAGTGCGAATCAATAAGCTTCATGATGCTTGTTTGGCGCCGCGCGGATCGAGTGTATGAATATAGACGCGTGGAAATAGCGGCGCAAGTTCCTGCGGCACAACGCCGCTTGCAAACAACCCGCGAATATTGTCGGCAGTTTGCGGTAAGAACGGCGTTAACATATCAGCCACCTGCAGCAGCGTGCCGCATGCATACGCCAAAATCTCCGATAAGTGCGCCTCTGCTTCCGGGTCTTTGTCGCGTTTTTTTGCGACTTGCCAAGGCTGCACACGCTCAATATACTGATTCAATGAACGAATCGTTTGCCAAACTTCAGCAAGCGCCCGATCAAAATTAAATGACTCCATAGCCGTACGGTACGGACCCATATCATGTTCCGCTTGCGGCGCATCACCGATTACTCCCGCCTGATAGCTCAATACCATTTTTGCCACGCGCTGTACTAAATTACCAAGGTCATTACCAAGCTCGCCATTGTATGCTGCTTCAAACCTCTCCCATGTGAAATCGCCGTCTTCTTGCGTTGGCACGTGGCGCAGAAAATAGTAACGAAACGCATCAACGCCGTAATGCGGTACGATATCGCTCGGTCCAACGCCATTACCTAAACTTTTCGACATCTTTGCGCCATTGACGTTAATAAATCCGTGAACCAATAATACTTTCGGCAACGGCAAATCAAGCGCCATTAACATTGCCGGCCAAATTCCAGCATGAAACCGCAGAATATCTTTCCCGACGACCTGCACATCTGCCGGCCAAAAGCTTTGCCATTCTTCTGTACGATCCGGATATCCAATTACGGTAATGTAATTGCTGAGCGCGTCCAGCCACACGTACATCACTTGGCTGTCGTCGTCAGGAACGGCAACACCCCAGCTCAGATTTTTGCGCGGACGAGATACCGACACGTCCTGCAAACCGTCACTCATTAATGCTAAAAACTCTTTTTTACGAAACTCTGGTACAATCTTCATCCTGCCCGATTCAATCGCCTCGCGAATTTTATCGGAGAATGCGCTAGTCTTAAAATAATAATTTTCTTCGCTCAAACGCTGGTATGGTGTTTTATGATCGGGGCACACGCCGTTATTCTCAGCAGCTTCCGTATCTGTTACAAATGCTTCGCAACCCTGGCAGTACCAACCCTCGTAACTGCCTTTATAGATATAACCGCCTGCCGCTAATTGCCGCCAAATGTACTGCACTGCCTCGCAGTGATGCACGTCGGTCGTACGAATGAAATCGGTCGATGAAATATTCAATTCGGCGATCATCTTTTTAAAGTTTTCATACAGCTGATCGACATACGCTTGCGGCGTCAAATTATTCTCTGCTGCTTTTGCTGCAATTTTATTGCCGTGCTCGTCTACACCTGTCTGAAATCGAACCTCGCGGCCATTCTGCCGTGCATACCGCGCCCAAACATCCGCCAACATATAGTCCATCGCATGACCAATATGCGGCAGACCGTTAACATACGGAATAGCGGTAGTGATGTAAGCATACTGTTTTGCCATAACACTTATTATAACAGACTACGACGTACGTTTTGCATACACCATTAATCGGTGATCCATTGTACTGCCATTATTAATCCATTTTCCAGCGCATGTCATCAAATTCAACCCTTCGCCTACACCATTGGCTGGGTGCATAAATTTATCCATATCAACATTCTCCAGCTTCACTGTCTCAGACGCAACAACTTGATAATTGAATGATTTTCCCGCACCATTCTCTATCGTTATTGAATCGCCATTTTTCAACTGACTAAGTTTCTCAAAAATACCGTGCCGCGTCGGGCCAGACACGTGCCCCACAATGATGCTCGCACCTTTTTGCCCAGGACGGACGCTTCCCGTATACCATCCCGTATCAAAAACGTTGATTGGAGCCTGCATAGAACCATCAGCATTGACACCCATCTGCAAGACGCGCGCTTTTATGCCAATTGCGTTGATATGAATAATTCGCGGCAATTCAGGCGCAACTTTATAGCGAGCAATTACGTCATCGCTAACATCTTTCTCGTCTTTGCCTTCAGCCGCCTGGCGTTTGTTAGAATCATCGCTTTGAGCGGCTGCCACTGTATCGCTTCTTTCTTTTTTAACCTTCTGATTCAATATAAGCGTGTCTGCTACCGCATACAGCGCAAGCACCGTTAGCGCAATCGCCATTGACCGCGAAAAGAACTGCCAAGTGACAATCTTTCTTCGTTTTACTCTACGCGACGTATTTTCTTGCTGTTCAGACCGCTTAGCATATACGACTTTCGTATTCTCTAGTGCATACAATATCCTCGCTGAGCGCACAAGCTGTCGTGCTACTGCGCCATCCCTCCGTTTACTGCTAATTGCCTGGTTCTTCCGTGGCACAGACGACTCCGCCCTCACGGTATCAGCCACAGGTTTCCGTACTCGTCTTACATCCGCCATCGTTCTAGTGCGCGATACACGGGCTGACCGGTGAAGCTGCCGTTGCCGAATACGCAAATCAGTCAATAATCTATAATCAACCCGACGTCCGTTAACGTCATAGTGCACCCGCCTATTCATATTTAGACTGCATTATATAAAAAAATTGCACCCCAAGTCAAACCGCTTGAGGTGCAATTTCGCTATAAATTGTTGTTAACGACGAGCACCTATCTTTTCTTACTACTAATAAACAGTGCCCCAAGAGCAACAACTCCAGTGCCAGCGACAATAGCTGGATTAGCAAGGACTTCTTTCACGCCAGTGTTCGGAGCTTTTGGACCAACCGAATCATTCTGAGCCGTCAGCACGACATCATTGCCATCGCCACCTCTATAACTTATAGTAAACACTGCGCCATCAACCGTCACTTCCGCACCCTCAGGAAGGTTTTTAAATGTACCATTAACTGGTCCACTGCCTTTGTTATCAATAATTACGAATGTCTCATTCTTAGAAATCTTACCACCCGGCAAGTACATCAATTTAAGGGTACCCTCCAGGTTCACACCGCCAGCTTGTACGACAATTTGATCGTACTGATCCTTGTTAAATAGCTCAGCTTCGTACGTGCCAGTCTGATTAAGCGCAAAACCATTTGTCAATACTGTTATCTTCCCTGGAGAGTTGCCCGGTGCAACCACGCCACTTACGTACAAGGAATCAACTGTTGCATTACCTTTTAGAACTCCGCCCTCATTCACACTAATCCAACCGCGCTTGCCATTCAAGAATACGGTCTGATTTCTTTTAACCTGAAGAGCGTCATTCGATTCGTCATCAAGATGAATCGTCTCCGGTTCAAATTTTGCACCCTGTTCACCATTTGGCGTACCACTTGTATTATCTCTTGACTCGACAACAAGTTTGCCTTCATTCTGTGCCGACGGTACGAACTTCCCAGAACCACTCAGTTTACCAGTGATTTTTACCGTCTCCGTTGAACCAATCTTATACTCTACATCACCGTTTAACACAATGTCGCCGGTAAGCGTTACCGTAACGTCAGTCAGAGTACCCGCACCACCCTTGCAGGCTTTCGGCCAACCTACTTTCGAGCCAGCTTCAAACGTTACATTATTTTCATAAGATATAGACTCATAGCTTAGAGCACCAAGCGTACCACCACGCTTAACCGTAATATTTCCTTTTTCTTTTGGACTCACACCTGCAGATTCACCAATTGTTGTATTTTTTGATGATACAACATACTGGATCTCATTACAGCCCTGGTTTACTATCGCAAAATTATCAAGATGAATTTTAGTCACAGCGTGCGAAAATTCTACATTTGAGTTATCTACTGAAAGATTTTTAATGCCCGTTTGAGAGCCTATGCTAACAAATGGCGTATCTCCAGCGCTTACATCTTCTCCGCTAAATTTCACGTCCGCCTGAAAATCCACTTTGTCGATAGCGTAGCTTTTACAAGAACTAGCCGGCGTAATTGGTGCATTAGAGATCTGCTTTACTGTTGATATCTCTTTGATCTTTGCGCTTAAATCATTTATCAACTCCACCGACCCGCTCCCAGGAATGCACGGAAAAACTAGTTTTGCGCCATCTGCCGGAACAGCGTTCTCTGCCCAGTTGGCAGCAGTTGCCAATTTACCGTCTCCAGCGTCCCCTTTCCACGTATACGTGCCTGCAGCCGCATACGCAGGAAGCCCCATTATGCCACTTCCAACAACTGCTAAGGACACTACGCTAAGCGATAATTTTTGTATTCCTCTCATTTTTTCCAACCTACCTTTTTGTTATTAGTGTTTGTGGCTATTATTTTACCCACATATTACTGACGCGGTCAATGATGTATGAGTTGTAATATAGACATCATTATATAAACAGATTGCATTAACAATAAACTAAACGATACCTGAAGATATCAATTAGTTTACAGCCTTACACTACTTAGCATGGCTAAGTCTAGCCATTGTGTAATCGACAGTTCTTCTGCACGAGCGTCAGGCAAAATGCGCGCACGAGACAAAAGCTGTTCAATATAACTCTTATCTAGCTGCAATCCGCCCGCCAACGAACTGCGCAGCTTCTTGCGCTTTGCCGAGAAACCGGCCTTCACCAAGCGAAAAAACACTGGCTGTAAATCATGTGGCACGACCGGCTCGCGATAACGCTTTAGTATCACCACCTGTGAGTCAACTTTCGGCGGCGGCGTGAATAGTGCTGCTGG
>RBWB01581521.1_pt1 | contig 23130 bp, 17 predicted proteins | sample 2014201 | NCBI WGS metagenome assembly RBWB01 (sample SAMN10133834, study PRJNA383868) | Human oral metagenome, whole genome shotgun sequencing project. | isolation source: supragingival plaque isolated from 88 juvenile twins | host: Homo sapiens | place: Australia
TAATCCATTATACTTTGTATTATCAGAAGGTACTACCATGTTTATTTTATAAACATTATTTCCTAGGTTAAGTGCCTTAAATTCATAATTACCATTAGTATCACTAGTTACTGGATTATTATCAGGATCTATATGAAACTTATGAATATTACCATTATGATTTACTATTGTAGGAAAATTTAATGATAATTTAAATGGTATTTCTTGTTCACTATTTACTTTTATTGTCATCTTAAATTTTTGAAAAAACATATTAGCATTATCTATATTAGTATTATCTGGAATAGTTATATTTTGAAGAGAATTCATATTTAATTCAAGCTTTGTGAATTCAGCTTTTGGTTCTAATTTAATATCAACTAAATTAGAGTCATTCACTATAAGTTCTTTTAATGTTTCTAAATCATATAAATCCAAAGTATTTCTTTTATTTTTATTTAATGTTAACATTAAACCTTCTATTTTTGGTAAACCCTTAGTATTTACTTTTTCTAAAGTTGCAACATCTAATTCTCCTGAAGGACTTCCTTGATAAGAATGAAAATAATTTGAAAATGATGAAGTTAATGCTACATGAACTAAATTTTTATTTTGACTTAAATCTACTTCTTTAGTACCTATTTTTTCAAAAGCTAATTGTTTTAAATTAGTAAGATATTCTATACCTTTTAAACTTTTGATATTTTGTGGATTACCACCTGTTGAATTCATTAAATAAGTAATTCTATCCAATTGTGCTTTATTTAAAACTTCTGTTTTTTTACTCTCTATTAAACTTTCATTTATAGGAATATTTACAGTTTGATTTTGATTAACGTAATTTCCAGAAATATTGTGCTTAACTAAATAATGTAATCCCCAATTACTAGCTAAATAATTATCAGTACTATAATCACAAATATTATAATTAACACAAATAAGTACTAATCTTCTAAATTCTTTATCAGGAAATGCTTGTTCGTATGTCTTAGAATAATCTAAAGCATTTACTTTTATTACATTAAAACTTAGTACTATAAATACTCCAACTACTATTAGTAATAATTTATTAATTTTTTTCATACTTTTCTCCTCTTTCTCTTATTTTATATATTTTTTATGTTTATTAATATATTTAAATATAACATAACTTATTAAAAATATAAAACTTGTTATTAATACAAATGTCTTAATACCTGTTTTAGGATTTTTACTTATATTATTTGTATTATTTTTTGATACTTCAATTTCTAATATTCCACTATATTTTATTTGATATACTTCAGGCATCTTTATTTCAAATAAATTACTACCTAATTTAATATTTTTAAATTCATAAGTATCATTATTTTTAGTAACATCAGGAGATGGAATAAATGCTTTAAATATATAGTTACCATTCCACCCTATCTTATTTGCTAAATCAAATGAAAACTTGAAAGGAATTTTCATATCTTCATTTATATTTATAGCTACTTTAAATTTTTGATTCCACATATAAAAGTTATTTTTCAAATCATTTGCTTGTATTTTTTCTGCTATTGTAACTTCAGATAATGAATTTCTATATAAAATAACTCTATCAAGTTGAGAAGCTGAATTAAATTCAATATTTGTTAAATTAGAATCTACTATTATTATTTCTTTAATTTGAGGATTAGAATTCAAATTAATCTTATTATTTATATCAGAATTTAATGTATACATTATTCCTTGTAAAGAAGCTATTCCTTCTACATTAACACGTTCCAGTATTGCTTTTTTAAGTGGAAGTGGATAATCTATTTTAGAAGTATAATCATATGGAGCATAATGACTTGAACTTGGAGAAGTAACATTAGTTGGAAAAGCTACTCCAATTAATTTTTTGTTTTCTCTTAAATCTATTTCTTTTGTCGATATATTTTCAAAAGCTATGTATTCAAGATTTGTAAGATATTCTATACCTTTTAAACTGTACATTTTAGAAGGATCACCATTTTTAGAACTAAGTAAATATGTGATTTTATCTAAATCAGATTTATTTAAAAGAGACGATTCCATACTATTTATTAAATTTTCATCAACATTAGCAGTTCTTATAGGATCTTCATCATAATAAGCTGCTTGTTTTACTAAAGCAAACAATCCCGGATTAACCTTTAAATAAGGCTCACTATTATAGTTACAAACATTATATTTAATACAAGTAAGTATTAATTTTCTAAATTCTTTATCAGGGAATGCTTGTTCATAAGTTTTAGAATAATCAAGAGCTTTTACATTTATAAAACTAAATAACAAGCAAAACAATAATGAAGAAAAAACTAAACTTATTTTTATTTTATTTAATTTAATATTCATGATAAAACTAACCTCTTATAACTTCAATATAGAATTATAAAATATATAATCAAGCATAATAAAAAATTTACATTGTAATATGTAAATTCTCAGTTACTTAATTCTTTCAAACAAAATGTATGTATTTAAGTCATTATAACTTGATTCTTCATCAAATTTTATATCTTTAATATTGACATTATTTTTATTTATCATTTTTTTAAGTCTTAAAGATGTGCTTGGTATAAAAGCTTCAAGTAAAATAGATACTACTTTTATATTTTCTAAAATTATATATAAAACATCTTCTAATCTCTCTAAATTATTATTTTTATATAAATTCCATGGTTCATTTTTATCTATATATTTATTACATTTATCTAATAATTTAAAGATTTCTTCTAATGCTTCATTTATTTTTAAATCATTAACAAAATTATTAACTTTATCAAATAAATCATTAGTATTTAAAATTAATTCTTGATCTACTGGATTATAATTTTTACTAAATTTTATTTCTTTATCAAAATATTTATTAGCCATTACTATAGTTCTATTAACTAAGTTACCTAAGTTATTTACTAAATCAGAATTTGTTCTACTGATAAGTAAGTCTTCGCTAAAATTACCATCTTTTCCAAGTACTATTTCTCTTAATAAAAAATATCTAATAGCATCTTTTCCGTATTTTTCTATATATTCTTTAGGACTTTTATAATTACCTAAAGATTTAGATATCTTTTCATTATTAATTACTAACCATCCATGACCAAATACTTTCTTAGGTAATTCTATACCTAAACTCATAAGTATAGCTGGCCAAATAATAGCATGAAATCTAACTATTTCTTTACCTACTAAATGAATATCACAAGGCCAGTACTTATCAAACATTTCTTTTTCACTTGGATAATTAAGTGATGTTAAATAATTTGATAAAGCATCTATCCATACATATATAACATGTTTTTTATCAAAGCTAACAGGAATACCCCAATTAAAAGAGGTTCTAGATACACATAAATCTTTTAAACCTGGTCTTATAAAATTATTAATCATTTCATTTCTTCTAGAAAGAGGTTCTAAAAACAAAGGATGTTCTTCATAAAATTTTAATAATTTATCTTGATATTTAGAAAGTCTAAAAAAATAAGCTTCTTCTTTAACTAAAGATACCTCTCTATGACAATCTGGACACTTATTATTTTCATCTAACTCTTCTTTAGAAAAGAATGATTCACATGGAGTACAGTATAATCCTTCGTAATTACCTTTATATATATCACCATTTTCATATAATTTATTAAATATTTTTGTCACATTTTTTATATGTTCTTCATCAGTTGTTCTAATAAATTTATCGTAAGATATATCTAAACTATTCCAAAGTTCTTTAGTGTTTTCTACTATTTTATCTACATATTCTTTAGGTTCTTTATTTTGTTCTTTAGCTATTTTTTCTATCTTTTGACCATGTTCATCTGTACCTGTTTGGAATATTACATCTTTTTTCTTAAGTCTATTAAATCTAGCTAAACTATCTGCTATAACAGTTGTATAACAATGTCCTATATGAAATTCTTTACTAGGATAATATATCGGTGTTGTTATATAAAATGTATTTTTATCTTTCATTTTATTCTCCTTTTTATATTAATAAATAAATTCTATATCAAAAGAAACATATCTATCTTTATTATAATAACTTTTTAAAAATTTAATACTCTTATCTAAATTTTCATCTTTATTATATTTTAAAGTAATACTACATTCATACTTTTTATCTAATTTTCTAATATTTAAAAGATTAGGACCTAAAATAGATGTAGTTTCTTTTAAATTTAATTTTAAATATTTATATATTTTTATTATATGTTCTTTGACAAAATCTATATTTATACTTTTTATCTTTAAAGTTAACATATTAGAAAAAGGTGGATATAAAAGTTTTTTTCTTATCTCTATTTCTTGTCGATAAAAACTTTCATAATCTTGTTTTACTACTTCACTAATACCATAGTTATCAGGATTATAAGTTTGAATAATAACTTCACCTTTCTTATTACTTCTTCCACTTCTTCCTGATACTTGAGAAAGTAGTGAATAAGTATTTTCTATAGCATTATAACTAGGTATCATTAAAGATGTATCAGCATTTATTACTCCTACTAAAGTAACACTTTCAAAATCAAGTCCTTTAGCAATCATTTGTGTACCTACTAAAATATCATATTTATGGTTTTTAAAATCTTCTATTATTCTTTCATAACTTCCTTTTCTTTTAGTAGTATCCATATCCATTCTAAGTATTTTATAATCTTTAAATAGTATATTTAATTCTTCTTCTATTTTTTCAGTACCTACTCCCATGATATTTAAATCTTCTTCATGACATTTATTACATAAATTTACATATTTTTCTATGTATTCACAATAACTACATTTTAAAATATTATCTTTTTTATAATAAGTTAAACTAATATCACAATTAGGACATTTCTTTACTTCTCCACAACTTGCACACATCACATAATTAGCATAACCTTTTCTATTTAAAAACAAGATAACTTGTTCTTTTTTTTCTAGTTTTTCTAATATTTTATCTTTTAATTCATTACTAAAATATGATAATTTCTTATTTTCTTTTAAATCTATTATTTTTATATCTAACTTCAAATCATTATATTTATTTAATAATTTAAGCAATTTATATTCTTTTGTTTTTTTTGCTAAATAATAATCTTTTACAAGTGGTGTTGCACTAGAAAGTAGCAATTTAGCATTATTATATTCACTTCTAAATATAGCTATATCTTTTGTAGAATACTTAGGATTTTTACTATATTCATTATAGGTGTCAGAATGCTCTTCATCGATTATTACTATACCTATATCAGATATTGGTGCAAATATAGCACTTCTTACTCCTATTACAACACTAACATCCTTTCTTTTTATTTTTAAATATTCATTATACTTTTCTCTATCTGATAAAGATGAATGTAAAATAGCTATATTTTCTTTAAAATAATTTTTAAAAAAATTCATAGTTTGAATAGTTAAAGATATTTCTGGTACTAAAAGTAATGCTGTTTTACCTTGAGATATATAGTAATTAATTAAATGTAAATAAATTAAAGTTTTTCCACTTCCAGTAACTCCATATAATAAAAATTTATTATCTTTAGAATTAATTATTTCATTATATATTTCTTTTTGTTTATCAGATAAATAAATTTCCTTAAAATCTTTCTTTTCTTCTATAATAGTAGATAAAAGAACTTTCTTTTCTATTAGTACATTTTTATTAACTAAAGTTTTAATTATAGATTTAGAAAATTTTTCTAATCTATCTTCTTTTTTTAATTTTAAAAAATCTACTATTTCTTGTTGTTTTAAAGTAAGCTTTTTATCTTCTTCACTTAAATAGTAATAAATTATTTCTTTATCTTTAATTTTTTCTTGTGTTCCAAACTTAAAAGGTTTAGGTAACATAGTTTGATAACAAGACATTAAAGATGTAAAGTATTTTTTTTCCATAAATCTACCTAATTTTAAAAGTTCTAATGTTAAAATACTTTCTTCATCTATTACATCTATTACTTCTTTTAAATTATTTAATTCTGTTTCTTTTGGAAAACTAACTATTAAAGCTTCACTTAATTTAAAATGAAAATCTACTAATACTCTAGAACCTATAGATATTTTTTTATCTAGATTATAGTTATAATGATAAATTTTATTTACACTTAAATTAGTTCTATCTATAAGTACACCTACTAGCATATTTTCTCCTTCAATAAGTAGTATAACATTAAAGTATTACTTGCAAAATAAATAATAATTATCATAATATATAAGTAGATATAAAAGAGGAAAAAAATGAATGTTGTTATAAAAGTTGATGAAGAGACAAAACAAAAAATGATAGATTATTATAAAGATAAGATAAGAGATAAAAAAATACCTTATGCTATTTTTCAAGCAGTGGAAGAAGATACAGTAATTACTTTATATGAATCAGGAAAAGCTATGTTTCAAGGTATATCTGCAGATGTAGATGCTTCAATGTGGGCAATGCTTCAAGAAAAAGGAAAAGAAGATCTTAAGAATGAAGAAGATCTATATAATATTACATCTATTGGAAGTGATGAAGTTGGAACTGGAGACTATTTTGGACCAGTTGTTGTTTGTGCAGCATATGTAAATATAGAAGATATTAAATTTTTAGAAGAATTAAAAGTAAAAGATTCTAAACAAATAACAGATGATTATATAAGAAAAATAGCACCTACTATAGCTAAAAAAATAGATTATGAATTATTAGCATTATCAAATAAAGAATATAATGAAAAATATAAGACAATTAAAAATATTAATAAAATAAAAGCTATAATGCATAATAAAGTTTTATATACATTACATCAAAGACATAGTGATTGTAATAAAATAATAATAGACGAATTCGCAAAAGAAAATTCTTACTTTAATTATTTAAAAGAAGTTACTAATGTAGAAAGAAATTTAATATTTACTCCTAAAGCAGAAAATAAAAATATGGCAGTAGCAACAGCAGCAATACTTGCAAGGTTTACATTCTTAGAAATAATGGATAAACTTAGTGATAAATATCATGAACCATTATTAAAAGGAGCTAGTAGCGAAGTCGATAAACAAGCTGAAAGATTAATAGAAAAGTATGGAAAAGAAGTTTTAGATGATATAGCTAAACTACACTTTATCAATACAGAAAGAATATTAAAAACTAGAATATAAAAAAGCACTAGATTTTCTAGTGTTTTTTTATTCAATAACTTTTTCAAGAAATATTTTTTCTTCAAAAGCACCTCTTTTATCAACTTTTTTATTTGCTATTTCTATAACATCGTCTAATGTCTTATTTTCAAGTTTTGCTAATGCTTTAATAATTTCTAGCATATCTGCTAACTCTTCTGCTCTGTCTTCTCCACTTGCTTCTATTACTTCTTGATATTCTTCATATAATTTCTTTTCAAGTGCTTCTTTATATTCATAATCATCTAATATTTTAACAACTGGTGTTTCTTTCTTTTCTTTAATTATATTAGGTATTTTATCCCTTACTAATTTATTATATATTCTTTCCATATTTCCTCCTTTAACTACTAATTAAGAATTGTTTTTATCTAATATAGAATTTTCTAATAAGTCATAAACTAAATCTTTATCACTTCTAATATCTAATTTTTCTTTCAATTTTAATATATCATTTACTCTATCAGTTATAATTCCATCTACTGCTGAATCTAAATACTTTTTCATAGAATCAGGAGAATTAACTGTCCATACTATAGCTTTCTTATTATGTCTATGTATTTGTTCTATATGATTTTGAGTAACAAAATCTTCAGAAAACAACATATAATCTGCTTTTATTTTTGACATATCCCCTAGAAATAAAAAGTAAATAAAACCTGTTTTAAATTCTTTATATCTAGTTTTAATATAATCTATTACACTATATCTCATAGATATAAATACAACTTGTTTTTCCATTTTTTCTTTTTTTACCATTTTAACTATATCATCTACCATTTTCTTATCTGCAGTCTTACCTTTTAATTCTATGAATAAATTAATTTTATTTTTAGATAATTTTAGTACTTCTTTTATTTCTGGTATCTTTTCATTTCCTCTTAAAGATATATTTTTTATTTCTTTTAAAGTCATATCACTAGGACTTTTATTAATACCTGCTACTCTTTTAAAAGTTTTATCATGATGAACTATATAATGGTTATCTTTAGTTCTTTGAACATCTATTTCTACATAATCTATTCTTTTATCTATAGAATTTTTAATAGCACCTATAGTATTTTCTACTCCTTCTCCTCCTCTATGTCCTATTATCATTTTGACTTTAAATGAATTATTAAAAAATTTAGGAGCAAAAACAAATAAAACATTTAATGTAAGAAGTAAAAAGATAAAACCAAAAATTATAAATTTTTTAAAACTAAAAATTTTATCTATTAAATTATATTTAGATTTCTCTTTTATTTCTAATTTTTCACTACTTTTCGTATATTCATAGAATTTATCAGTTAAAAATTTAATTTCTATAGGTATAAATACTAAGATAATACAAGTTAAAAGAATATTTTTTAATACTATTAAAAAGATAATAGAATAAGTAAAAACTTCTTTACTTATATTTTTCATAAAATTAATTGTAAATAAAGCTAAAAAGATACATATTAAGAAAAATAAAATATATTTTAATATTCTTAAGATAAAAGTATTAAAAAAGTCTTTAAAATTATCGTGTATTAAATGAAAACTTTTCTTTATTGCTACACTAGATTTTTGTTTTTTAATAATTATATAATGAAATGTAAAAATAGCTTTTATAAACAAGTAATAAAATATTATTACTATTAAAAGATAAAGAATAAAATACCATGGATTTTTTAATATTTCTCTAAATATAAAATTAGGAATATTAAATTTCTTAAATAAATTAAAACCTAATATACTACTAGTAATAGGGATAAGTAATAAAAAATAAAAACTTATAAAAATAATACTAGTATTTAAAAATTTAGGTATTAACTTAATAGATTCTTTTAGTATAGTAAAATAACTTGGTTCTTTTTTATTTTTTTGATAAGAACCAGTAAGTAAAATAAGTCCAGAGATTTCTATTAAAAAATAAAAGAATATTACTATTAAAGACACAACTAATAAAACTATACCAAGTGGTGAAAAAACAAATCTCATAAGCTCTGTATTATCTATAACAGATAATCTATTTAAAGATACTAAAAATGTTCGTATATAAAAATAACTAGGTAATATTATAAATATAAATAACAAATGTGTTAGTATTTGAAATTTTAATATTCTTGGAAATATATTAGTAAAGTCTTTTAATCTATTCATCTTTATTTTCTCTTAGATAATCTTTTATTTTTTCCATTGCTTCTTTAAAAGAATAAACTAATACTCCATTTTCTAATATTCCACCTAATACATAATGATTAAATCCATATGTAGGTATATCATATTTATTAGCAGTTTTAAGTCTAATATCAGATATTATAGCAATAACATATTTATTTTTACTAATTGCAATACCTAATTCTACCATAACTCCTGGATCATTATTAGTAATATCTGCTAGGAATATATCAGCATTTTCTACTTCTTTAGTATCATTTAAAAATATTAAATTAGGACTTGGTAAAGAATCCTTATTATCATTAAAAGGTTGTTCTATTGGGTTAAAAATTTCTAATTTTCCTTTAAAACTATCTCTTAATAATTTTCCTTCTAACTTTCTTTGAGCTACTTCTGCTTCATTAAATAATGAACCTGCTAAATATAACTTTTTCATATCTTCTCCTATTTAGATAAATTATAATATTTTTTTTATAATAAAAGAAGTGTTAAATTACACTTCTTGAAATTGACTATTATATAAATCAGAATAAAAACCTCTTTTATCAAGTAATTCTTGATGATTTCCTTGTTCTATGATATTTCCATCTTTTAATACTAAAATAGTATCAGCATTTCTAATAGTAGATAACCTATGAGCTATAACAAATGTAGTTCTATTTTCCATAAGTTTATTCATAGCTTTTTGAACTAATATTTCAGTTCTAGTATCTATACTAGAAGTAGCTTCATCTAATATAAGTATCGGCTTATCTGCAAGTATCGCTCTTGCTATTGTAATAAGTTGTTTTTCTCCATTAGATAAATTACTAGCTTCTTCATTAATTTCAAAATCATAACTATTTGGAAGAGATTCTATAAAGTGATTAGCATGTGCTTTTTTTGCTGCTTCTTTTACTTCTTCATCTGTTGCAGATAACTTAGCATATCTAATATTTTCCATAACACTTCCTTTAAATAACCAAGTATCTTGTAAAACCATAGTAAAATTATCTCTTAATTTTTTTCTTTTAACATTCTTTATATTAGCACCATTAACTTTAATTTCTCCACTATCTACATCATAAAATCTCATAAGTAATTTAACTATTGTAGTCTTACCTGCTCCTGTTGGTCCCACTATTGCAACTGTTTTATTTTTAGATACTGTAGATGAAAAATTATCAATAACTGTTTTCTTACCATCATAAGAAAAACTTATATTATTAAATTCTACTAGTCCTAATGAGTTATTCATCTTCTCTTCTTTTTCTACTAGTATTTCTTCTTCTGCATCTAAAAATTCAAATATTCTTTCACTAGCTGCAGACATACTTTGTAATTGATTAATAATTTGAGCTATTTGACCTATTGGATTAGTAAAATTTCTAACATATTGAATAAATGATTGAATATTACCTACTGTTATTTTTCCATTTATTGATAAAATTCCACCTACTATTGCAACCATCACATAACCTAAATTACCTATAAAATTTACAAGTGGAAACATAATTCCTGATAAAAATTGTGCTTTCCATGAAGCATTATATAGTTTTTCATTTTCTTTATTAAATTCTTCTATACTCTTTTCTTGATGATTAAATGCTGTTATTACATTAAGTCCTGAAAAACTTTCTTCTACTTCGGAATTTACTTTAGCAAGTGTTTTTTGTTGCATAGCAAAATATTTTTGTGATACTCCAACAATTGTACCAAAAACTAAAAACATTATTGGAACAAGAACAAGTACAACTAAAGTCATAGTAACATTAATAGAAAACATCATTATAAGGATTCCAATTATAGTCATAACACTAGTAACTATTTGGATTATTGTATTATCTAAATTACTTGCCAGTGTTTCTATATCATTAGTAATAATAGATAATATATCTCCTACATTTCTTTTTTCAAAGTATCTTACAGGTAAACGGTTTAATTTATGAGTTATAGTATTTCTTAATTTATAAGTTGTCTTTGTAGCAGCATTTGCCATAAGATAAGCTTGAATAAAACTAAATACTGAAGATGTTACATATATGATTAGTACTATAAGTAAAATTTTATTAATACCATTAAAATCTATAGATCCTGTATTAGTAACTTTTTTAACTATTCCTTCAAATAATTTAGTTGTAGCTTCACCAAGTATTTTAGGTCCTAGTATTGAAAATACTGTACTAGTAACTGCAAATAATAAAGAGATAATTACTGCAAAAGGATGTTCTTTAAAGATTAGTTTAATTACTCTAGAAATACTAGCAAAAAACTTACTTTGTTTTTTATTATTTTTCATTTTTTCCTCCTGTAGTTAATTCTTCTTTACTTAATTGACTTTCTGCTATTTCTTTATATATCTTATTTTTCTTAAGTAATTCTTCGTGAGTTCCAACACCTACAACTTCACCTTTATCTAAAACTATAATCTTATCAGCATGTAAAATTGTTGCTATTCTTTGAGCTACTATTACTACTGTTTTATTAGTTAAGTTTTTATGAATATTTTCTCTTACTTTAAAATCAGTTTTATAATCAAGTGCTGAAAAACTATCATCAAATAATAATATATTAGGACTTCCAACTAAAGCTCTTGCTATTGAAAGTCTTTGTTTTTGTCCTCCTGATACATTAGAACCATATTCAGAAATAGTTGTTTTATATTTTTTATCTTTATTTAAAATAAATTCTTCGGCTTCTGCTATTTGTGCAGCTTTTTCCATAGTATTATCTTCTAAACTTTCATCTAAATATTTTATATTAGATTCTATATTACCACTAAAAAGTACTGCTTTTTGAGGAACAAATCCTATTAAAGATCTAAGTTTTTTTAAAGACAAATCTCTAATATCTACACCATCTATTGTAATATTTCCTTTATTTACATCAAAATATCTTAAAAGCAAATGTAAAACTGTAGATTTACCACTTCCTGTAGCTCCAATAATTGCAGTTGTTTTATTAGGTTCTAATGTAAAACTAACATCTTCTAGCACTTCATCATCACTATCTGGAAAACTAAATGTAACATTGTTAAACTTAACTATTCCTTTTACATTTTCTAGTTTTTCATCTAATGTTTTTTCTTTTTCTTTAATAGAAAAATCTGTAGTTAATACTTCATCTATTCTTTTAACTGCAACTGTTGCTCTTGGAATAATTACAATAGACATTGTAAGGAAAATAAATGAAGAAATAATCATCATAGAATATGTTAAAAACGCAAGTAAGTCTCCTACTTGAAGATATCCTAAATCCACTTGTTTTGATCCAACATATAAAATTAATATTGATAAACCATTTAATACTAACATCAAATATGGAAAGAATAAGGCAATAACTTTAATTATAGCTTTTTCATTTTTCATATGATTTTGATTTTCTTTATCAAATCTTTTTTCTTCGTATTTTTCTCTTCCAAATACTCTTATTACTTGAATACCGGTAAGTATTTCTCTACTAACTAAATTAATTCTATCAAGTAAAGTTTGCATAGCTTTAAATTTTGGCATCGCATAAATAAAAGATATTACAATTAAAATTATTATTAAACTAATACCTAAAGCTATCATATAACTCATATTAACGTTTGTTTTAAGTACTTTAATACTACCAGCTATTGCCATTAAAGGAGCATATAAAACTATAACTAAAATCATAGATAATGAATTTTGAACTTGAGTAATATCATTAGTTGTTCTAGTAATTAAAGATGCTATAGAAAATTTTTCAATATCTAAAGTTGAAAAATTTAATACCTTTTCATAAATTTGTTTTCTTAAATTTTTACCAATACTAGCAGCTACTCTACTTGCAATAAAACTTACTGTAACAGAAATACTAAGTATAATAAAAGTTATAAAAATCATTTTTAAAGCAGTATTTTTCAAATATTCATTACTTATTTTATTTGTATCTATTCCAACATTTTTATATTCTTCTTCTACAAAACGAACTGCTACTTTACTCAAAAATAATTCTTTATTATCTTTTATCTTGTTAATAGCTTCTTTTCTATAATTATATAAGTAATCTTTATTTCTTACATTGTTTAATATACTAGATTCTAGTTGTTTAGAAGACATTAAAGTATATATTGTATATGCTACTTCTTCAAAGATAGAATTTAATTTCTTTTTAGAATCTTTATCTATACTTTCTAACTTATAATACCCACTATCTTCTTTATAAGCTTTATTAAAAAGCTTTAATTCGTCTTCATTCATAAATAAAGAATAAGTAGAATAAGTTTTTTTACTCATCTTTAACATAAGAGCATCTTCTATACCTTTTTGTTCTATACCAACATTAACTATACTACTAGTATAATTAGGTAATTCTAACTCTGCATAAATTCTACAAATTGATAATATTAAAATAATAAATATTAAAAATTTATATTTCTTTAAATATTTAAATAAAATCATAATAACCTCATTTCAGTCCTAATAATTATACTACTTTTATTAAAAAAATGTAAAATAAAAAAAGACTTATAGTCTTCTTTATTTTTCTTCTTTATGTAAAAAATTATATAATTCTTCTGCTATCTTTTCTGGAAGTATATTAGATAAATCTTCTATACTAGCTTGTTTTAATTTTTCAATAGATTTATATTTTTTAAGTAATTCTTGTTTTCTTTTTGCACCTATTCCTTTTATAAAATCAAAACTAAGTTTATACATTCCTTTATCTCTTAAGTTTTTATGATAATTTATAGCAAAGTTATGTACTTCATCTTGCATACTAGTTAAATATAAAAATAAACTACTTGATTTATCTAGTGGTATTTCATTTAAATTACTATCTATTAAAGCATAAGTATTATGATGTTTATCTTTTTTTAAACCTAGTATATCTATATCTAAATTAAAATTATTTATTATTTCTTTTGCAATATTAATCTGGTTATTTCCTCCATCTACTATCACAAGATCACACTTTTCTTCTTCCTTAGTAAGAACTTTATAGTATCTTCTATATAAAACTTCCCTCATAGCAGCTAAGTCATCCTTAACATCTACTTCTAATTTATACTTTCTATATAAATTTTTATTCTTTTCAAAGTAATCATAAACTACCATAGCACCTACATAAAAAGTTCCAAATAAATGTGAATTATCAAATAATTCAATTCTTTTAATATCTTTATTTAAAATACTATTTAATTCTTTTATAGCTTTATTTTTCTTATCTTCTCTCTTCTTATATAAATCTAATTTATCATCTAAATAAATCTTAGCATTTTCACTACCAAGTAACGATAACTTCTTAAGTTTATCTTTCTTAGCAACATGAACTTTAACTTTAAGATATTCTTCGAGTATTTCTTGTATTTCTTCATATGGTATATAAATATCTTTTGGTATTATGATATTTTTTTCATAAAACATTAAAATATATTCTTCCAAAGTATCTATTATATTGTCATTAATTACAACCATATCTTTAATAGATCCAAGTAACTTTCCTTCTCTAACAATAAAAATATTAATACCTAAATAATTAGTACTTTCAGATATAGAAAACATATCAAAATTATAATTTTTATTTAAATCGATAAGTTGTTTCTTCAAAGTAATATCTATATCATTTAAAGTATTTTTATATTCTAAAGCTTTTTCAAAATCTAAACGTTCACTTGCTTCTTGCATTTTTTTAATAAGTTCATTTTTTAAACCTTTTTCTTTATTATTTAAAAATGCTACTGTCTTATTAATTAAATCATTAATTACCTCTTCATCTATTTTCTTTTCACAATAACCTAAACATTCATTAATATGATAATAAAGACACACTTTTTTAGGCATAGTACTACACTTTCTTAAAGGATATGCTCTATTAACTATATCTAAAGTATTTCTTGCTGCTTTTACATTAGGAAAAGGTCCGAAAAGAATAGAATTTTTACTATGTTTTTTACTTCTAGTTATTTTAAGTATAGGAGCAGAACTCTTTATAAGTTCAATATATGGATAACTTTTATCATCTTTTAATAAAATATTATATTTAGGATTATATTTTTTTATTAAGTTAATTTCTAATAATAAACTTTCAAGTTCAGTAGATGTTACTGTATATGTTAAATCATCTATTTCATTAACTAATAATGAAGTCTTAATATTTACAGACCTTGTAAAATAAGACTTCACCCTTTTCTTCAAATTCTTGGCTTTACCAACATAAATTATTGTTTTATTTTTATCTAAATATTGATAACTACCTGGTTTTTCAGGTAAGTTATCAATTTTTTCTTTTAATATTTTATCCATTTATATACTCTTCAAAAGTAGCATCTAATTGACCAGATTTAATCATATCAATAACTTTTTCCTTAGTAATAATCTTATATTTAATTAATATTTGTAATACTTGTTTATTAAAATCTTTACTATTTATATCTAGTTTTGATATTTCATTTACTATTTGATTAAGTTTAATATTAGGCATTTTTGATAATATTTCTTTTTTAACTGTAGAATTTCTAAACATTGGAATATTATTAAACATAGGAAGTGTAAATAATAACGATAAAAGATATGCTACTATTACACCTTTTATAAGTCCTAAAATAAAACCTAATATTTTTGAAAATATTCCAAGTACTATAGTAATATTAAGTAATTTTTCTAATATATTTGTTAAGAATATTATTAATTGGAAAATTACACTTAATATTAAGAATACTATTAAAAAAGCTATTATTTGATATACAAGTAAATTTATAGGATTATTACCTACTTTAACTAAAGATATTATTAAGTTAGTTGTAGGTGTTATAAGTTTATAAGATACTATAAGTAAAACTATATAACCTACTGTAAGTACTAATTCTTTAAAAAATCCTCTCTTAAGTCCTATAAGACCACATACTAATATAATAAGTAAGAAAAATATATCTACTAAATTCATAATTCACTCCCTTTTAATTATAACATACTCTACTTTATTTTAATAAATTCATAAATTCTTCTTTAATTTCTTCTAATCTTTTTTCAGTAGTAGCTTCAAATCTTAAAGTTAAATTAGGTCCTGTATTAGATGCTCTTATAAGTCCCCAAGAATCATCAAATTCTACTCTAACTCCATCTATATCAAGATATTTATACCCTTTAGATATAACATATTCTTTTACTTTTTCTACTATGTTTAATTTTTCTTCATCAGATGTTGCTATTTTTATTTCAGGTGTTGAATAATACTTAGTAACATCATCTAACATAGTTGATAATTTTTGATCAGTTTTAGTAAGAATTTCAATAAGTCTTAAAGATGCATAAATACCTGAATCAAAACCTGGAAAACGATCTCTAAAGAATATATGTCCACAATATTCTCCACCAAATGCTAAATTATGTTCTATAATAGCAGCTTTTTCATATGAATTTCCTGTTCTACAAACAACTTCTTTAGCACCTAATTTTTTTATTTCATCACTTAATGTTTTAGAACACTTAACATCATATAAGAATTCCTTTTTCTTCTTAGTATTCATTAAATCTCTAATAAAGATAATCATAAGTTTATCTGCTTCTATTTGATTTCCTTTATCATCTATTACACCAAGTCTATCTCCGTCTCCATCATAAGATATACCTACATCTGCACCAACTTCTAAAACCCTTTTTCTTAAATCTTCTAAATTAGCTCTTATTGTTGGATCTGGATGGTGATTTGGAAAATTAGGATCTACTACATCATATAAGTATGTTATATCTAAAAATTTAAACTCATCAAATATTTTTTTAGCAATTACACAAGTAGTAGCATTAGCTAAATCTAAAACAACTTTTAATTTCTTTTCTTCTAACTTTAATGATTTCTTAAATAATTTAATATAATCATTATCTATATAATAAAAGTATAACTTTCCTTCACCTTCACTAAATTCTCTTTTTTTAGTAAAATCTCTAAATGCTAAAACTTCTTCACCTTTTGCATTAAGTCCATCAAATTGAAATTTAAAACCATTTTCATCTTTGGGATTATGACTTGCTGTAACCATAATTCCACTAGGTATATTTAAAAACATTGATGCGAAATAATACATAGGAGTAGTAACAATACCTAAATTAATAACATTTATTCCAGTTGAAAGTATTCCTTTAATTAGATTAGTAGATATTGTAGATGATGAATATCTTATATCTCTACCTACTACACAAGATTTATATCCTTTACTTTTAACAACTGTTCCAAAACTTTTACCTATAACAAATGCTACTTCTTCATTTATTTGACTAGGATATTTACCTCTAATATCATTCCCCCTAAAAATATTGTCATCTATTTCTTTAACCAAGTACATTATATTCCTCCCTTTTTATTTCAAATTCTCCTTGACTAGTAACAGTACATTTGTAATTTTCTTCTTCTAAGTTATTTTTAATAACATCCATAGATACTGAAAATTTTTCTATTTTTTTATTCTTCTTTAAATTTTTATTTCTTAAATATGATATAGAAATAGTAAATTCGTTATCTTTTTGATTTAACTTAATACCTGATTCACTTCTTTGTGTAAGTTCTGTATAAGTATCTAAATATCTCTCTGTTTCAGGTTTTATATACTCTTTTGTTTTATATTTATAACTCATTACAGTTCTTACTGCTTTAGAGTTATAATAAACACCTTCAAATCTTCTAGTTAAAACAGAATTATCTAAAACACATATCATTTTTTGACTTTTAACTTTTATTAATGATTTTAATTCTTTTTGATAACTTGGATCTCTTTTTTCATAATTAGGATCTAATTTTTGAAATAAAGGAGGAATAAAGATTAAAAATACAAAGAAACCTGCTAATACATAAAATACTTTTTTCTTCTTTTCTTCTTTTTCATCAACAAGTAACTTAGGATCTATTTTTTTAGTTATTTCATCATTAATATCTTTTTTTTCATAAACTCCTAATTTTTTTACTTCTTCATCTTGTTCTAAAAAAGAAAATAAATTTTTTTTCTTTTTTTCTTCTTTTGTCTTATTTTGCTTTTCGTCCATTTTCTTCCCCTTCTTCTAAATATTTACTATTCTTATCTCTAAGTATTAAACACATTGAATTATATTGATACTTCCTAGCTAAGTTATTATATGTTTCATAAAAACTTTTAATTAAAGTATTATTCTTTTCTTCTTCACTTCTAAAGCTAAAACTTATTATATGATTATGCTTTCTAATAATATCGGATTTCTCTCTAAATTCATCCCACATACTAATATTAGATTGCATTAATATTGTTCTCACCTTTTGATTAAAATTATCTTCTCCCATCATATCTTTTAAATATGCTATTTTTTCATTTATTTGTGAATACATCTTCTTATCATTAGAACTAACTTTAATTCCTAAATCATCTTCTATTTGTTTTATATCATTTTTATTCTTAACAGTTTTAACAAAAGCTATACTTTCTTTTATTTTTTGAGTCAATATATCAGTAAAATCTTTTTCATTTCTTAAATATTTATGTGTATCTTCTGTTATATTTCTAATAATTCCAATTTGTCTTTCTTCCATATTTTCATAATAAATACTACTAAATTTAGAATTATCTTTAAAGTCTTGAACTTTCTTAATTTTATCTTTTATAAGACTTTCATCTATCACTTTTTCTTTTTTTAAATGCTCTATTTCTTTAGGGGATAATATAACACCAACTCTTTCTAAATCAGATAAACTTGAAATAAACTTAGCAGAACCTGGATCCATTCCTCTTGCTACTCTTCCTTTTACTTGATTATCAACCCTTTCTGATTTAAAGTGAGACACTGCAATAAGTTTAAGTCCACCGAGTTCTTTAACCAATTCTTTTTCTTGTTCTAATTCTTTTTTAACATCTTCATAATCTTGACTTAAAATTTCTCTTCTTATTTTTTCTTCATACTTAGATTTAAAAGCCTTTTTATAAAAATTTTGTTTAAAAATACCAAAATCATTTATTCCTTTAGACTCTAAATGTTTTTTAGCTACATCTAAATATTTTTTCTCTTCTAATTTATATTTTTCTAAGATTTTTAATTCTATATAATCAGTTATATCAGAACCAAGTTTAATATCAGTTCCACGCCCTGCCATTTCTGTAGAAATAGTAATTTTACCAAGTCTTCCTGCATTAGCTATTATTTTAGCTTCTTCATTAGTATTAGCATTTAAGACTTCTATTTCATCTTCAGAAAAAACTTTTATTAATTCTTGATAAAGTTTTTCACTTTCTTCTATAGATGTCGTAGATAGCAAAATAGGTTGTCCTGTTTTATGAGTTTTTAATACTTCCTGTCTTAAAAATTCATATTTTTCTTCATCAGTATAAAATACAAGTGAAGTTTCATCTACTCTTTTAGGATAAGACTTGTGAGTTAAATCTTCTAAATACTCTCTATTAGTCGGTACTTTATATGTTTCTAAATTATATATTAATTTAAAAGCATTTTCTGGACTTGTACCTGTCATACCTGTTACTTTTTTATACTTTTCTAAAAAAGCTGCCATAGTAAGTTTAGTAAGTACAGGATTATCAAGTGTCTCTTTAATAGTTATATTTTTGATATTTCTATACTTCATTAAACTTTGTTCTTTTAATTCTACTGATAATTGTAAGCCATCAGAATATGTTTTTCCAATAGCTTTTCTTCCATTAATTATTAAATTAATTTTTTTAATATTTTTATCTTCTGTATTATCAATAATATAATCTTTATTTTGTTCTAATATAAAGTATGCTGTTAAACTATTATTTAAAGTTTTTAACATTTTAGTAGTTTTATCTATTTCTATATTATTTGCAAGTTCTTTATATTTTTTATCATTACTTGTTTTTAAATAATTAGAATAACCTAATAAAGATATTTCAAATTTATCATCCTTAAAACTATAATCTTTTCCTTCTTTTAAATGTTTAATAAAATATTCTTTAACACTTTCTTTTTCTTCTAATTTTTCTTTTAATAATGGATAAGATAGTATTCTATAACCATTTTCTGTCAGATCATATTCTCCTGTACTAGGATTAACTATAATAAAAGAATTATCTAAAATATATTTTCTTTCTTTAAATACTTTATTTGTACTTAATGTACCAACTTTACCAAGTGTTAAATAATCAAATTCTTCTTTAGTCTTAGTTAAAAACATCATAGAATTATCTAAAGTTTTAATTTCATCAAATAAATTTAAAACACATAAATTAATATATAAAGCATCTCTTCTTAATTTTTTATTACTTTCTGCTTTTATATCATTTAGATAATCTTCACCATATAATATTTTATCTCCATAATGATAATCACTAATTATAAAAGGTGTTATTGCAGTATCTATCATTATATCATCAGCTTCATCTATAATTAAAAAATTAGGTTTTTTATGATTAACTAAATCTGAAGTATTAAACTTAACATCATCGTACATTTTATCAAATGCTAAAGTGTTTATAGATCCATAAATTATATCTTGATTATATGCTTCTTTTTTCTTTTCTATATCTTTTGAAATACCTTCTTCTACATGAGAAGATGTTAAAGAAAGCATATTATAAATATCTTTTGTTTCTATAAAGTCTCTTTCTGATAAATACTCATTAGTAGTAGCTATATGAACCCCTTTTTTAGATATAGCATTTAAATAAGCTGGTAAAACAGCAGTTAAGGTTTTACCTTCTCCAGTTTTCATCTCTATTACATTACCATCATTCATCTTGATAGATCCCATTAACTGTACATTTCTAAGTCTTTTTCCTGTTTTTCTATAAATTGCATAAGTTGCAAAAGCATAAGCTTTTTCTAAATTAGAATCTAAAAGTTTAGCATAGTTTTCTTTTGAAGTTGAATCAATAGCATTTTTTAAATTTTCATTAAAATTACTAACTATTTGAGTAAATATTTCATCAGTTAAGACATTACTATTAAATTTTTTAATTAAATTATCTACTAAATTATTAATACTATTAATTCTATCTTTCATTTCTACCCTCTATTATATTGTATCAATTTTAATCACCTATTTCTATATAAATTTATATGTTATACTTATCTAAGGAGTTTTTTATGTTAAGAACAAAAGATATACTAGATGAAAAAGATAAAACATTAAGACAAATTAGTAAAGAAGTAAAATTTCCACTTGAAAAAAGTGATTTAGAAACTATAGACACTATGATGGAATATTTACTTAATAGTCAAAATGAAAAATTAAGTGAAAAATATGATTTAAGACCTGGTATGGGAATGAGTGCTGTACAAGTCGGAGTTTTAAAAAGATATTTTGTTTGGGCTATGGAACAAGAAGATGGTAGTTTTGATAAAAAAGTATTTATAAATCCTAAAATATTATCTACATCTGAAGAATTAATGTACGTTGGTGAAGGCGAAGGATGTCTTAGTATAAATAGACCAGTTGAAGGAATTGTTTTAAGAGCAGCAAGAATAACTATGCAGTATCAAGATATAAATGGAAAAAAACAAAAAATCAGATTAAGAGAATTAGAAGCAATTGTAGCACAACATGAAATAGATCATCTAAATGGAATACTTTTCCCAGATAGAATTGATAAGAAAAATCCATATAAAGGTAAAGATAAATATAGAGCATTTTAAATGAAAGTTTTAAGTATAAAAGAACCATTTGCTAGTTTAATAATGAATAAGAAAAAACGAATAGAAACTAGAAGTTGGAAAACTAACTATAGAGGTGAAATATATATTCATGCTAGTAAAAGTAAAATGAATAAAGATATTGAAAATAGAACTGAATTAAAAGAACTAATCAAAGATATGTCTCTTAATCAAGAATATATAATATGTAAAGCTAATTTAGTAGATTGTATTTATATGGATGAAACTTTTTTAAAAGAAATTAAAAAAGATAAACAAGAATTTTGTTTTGGACTATATGAAATTGGAAGATATGCATGGATATTAGAAGATATTACCCCTATTACTCCAATTAAAGCTAAAGGAAGACTAAATATTTGGAATTATGAAGAAAAATAAAACATACAAATAAAATATTGTATGTTTTATTTTTTATATTTAAAGATATTTGGTATTACTCTATTTACATTTTTTGAATATCTATTATATTCATCTGTAAACTTATCTTCTAACCATTTTTCTTCTGTTAATTTTAAAAGAATAGTTAAATAAATCCAAAAAGTTATTGGTAATACTAATAAATAAATATTATTAACTAAAAATATTATTCCTGTAAAAATAAATAAAAATGCTGAATATATAGGATTTCTAACAATAGAATAAATACCTGTTGTTATTAACTTTCCCTCTTTTATTTTTCTATCTATTTGAGTTAATAAAACAGCTGATAACCATAAAATAGCACCAATAATAATAAATAAGATTCCCAATATAATCATAAATAAATCTAAAAACTTTAAAACAGGAATTATTTTATAACAATTAAGAATTAAAGCTATAATGGTTAAAATTAAACAACTAATAACATATATTGGTCCTACTCCGTATATTGGTAATGTTTTACTTTTTTTCATTTTTATTTCTCACCTCTTTTTAACAAGGAAACATTTTTTCTGTTAACTTTTATTGAATTGTAAGTTTAGCAAGATTATGATATTTTACTTAAAATACTCTTTTATATTATCTGCATATTCAACCAAAAGATTCTTTGAATAAATTTTTTCGTTTTTTGAATTTCTAACTTCTTTCCAAAGAATGGAAGCTACTTTTAATTTGTTTGAATAGTTGCTGCTATTTTTGTCTGTACAAAAATCCTTTAAAAATTGATTCCATTGACAAACAGAATTATCATACTTAGCATAATTTGATTTTCCATAATAAATTTCAAGCATATCTTTTATAGTAAAATTACTGTCATTTTCTCTTTTTACTTTTCTCCAAGCAGTAGCCATATCAGCAGTAAATTTAAATGGTGAAACAC
>RBWB01581523.1_pt1 | contig 23100 bp, 16 predicted proteins | sample 2014201 | NCBI WGS metagenome assembly RBWB01 (sample SAMN10133834, study PRJNA383868) | Human oral metagenome, whole genome shotgun sequencing project. | isolation source: supragingival plaque isolated from 88 juvenile twins | host: Homo sapiens | place: Australia
CGACAACCGCACACAAATGATCCCCCGCACCGGCAACGTCTGTCACTGCCTCCGGCAAGAAAGTATTAGACAAGTACTCGTAACGGACGTTCCTGCCGAGCTGTCGCCTGTCGTTGAGGCCGCCGCACTTGAGAGCGTCCACCATGTCGGTTGTGCAGACGTTGTAGCCTGTGTGAATGACACTTTCTACTCGTCTGCTTAAAGGAATCGAGGGGAGGTAGTTGCCCCACCTTTTTCGTTGACCTTTTGTAAGGACAGGGCGAAAGCAGTATATGTCTTGGTTCTTGGTTTTCAGACATAGTTGATACTTGCCCACGGACACGGAGGCGAAGTCGCTTCGGTACGTGTTCAAACGGTCGGCTTCGGGCGCGACGCTTCTAGTCAAGGACACCGCGAGACAGACGACGAGTCCAAACGCTCCAAGGAAGCGCTTCACGAAAAACACGCTACCACCGGATCGCCCGCCAAACGCGTGGGGTTCGAAGATCTTCGCTGCCAATCGCCTCGTTGCCATCGATCAGTCCCCTCGCCCCTGTCGTCCAGTCGCCTCGAAAAAGTCGGCTCATCTTGAAACAGTCGCCCGCCAAAGCTTGGCCGGACAAGGCACGGCCCCTCCCCCATCCTCGTGCAGGGCGTCGAAGAGACCAAGTTGCCTGCCTGCCGTCTCCGTCGCCCGCACTCTTCCTTGTGCAGGGCATGGAGGCGCCGCTGGTTGCACACGGAACTGTCGCACCCGTTACCGCATCAAGCTGCGGCCCAGTCTTACCAAACCGCAGTCCGGCCTTCTTCGACACGCGCCTTTCCTTAGTATTGTCCGATTTGGGTGGTGCGTCCGCGCTCGTCGCGGCAGTAGGCCGCCCCAGAGACAAGGACCCAACACTGGAGGCTTCTGTAGGAGCCCGAGTAGCTTTTGACTTTCCCGAAAGTGTCGATGGGCGTGAGCCTGGTTTTGATGAAACCGTCGCGAGGATCAAAGATGTGGAAGTCAATGAAGACAAGTTTTCCGTCGGAGGTCATCCCCATCTGCCCTGAGATTTCTTGTAGTTTGGTCGAGACTTTCAAGGCAACGGGCCCGGTCGGGATTGGCTTCCTGGAACCTTGGAAACTACCCCAACAGTGGATTGAGGCGTCTGCCAAAAGCGCGCACGTCTTTCCGCCTCGCTCATCAAATAACTTTCTGGCGGGTTGGGGCAAGGGAACCTTTGTCACGCTCTGTCCCGATTCGACATCGATCCCGTTGGGGACGCCGACCTCGCCGAACCGGTTCTTTCCCCAACAGTAGACCGACCCGCTGTCTCCGCGTGCACATGTAGTCTCATTGTAGGCGTAGACCTGCTTGATGCCCTCGGGCAGATTGACCCGCACAGTAGCCTTCAGCCCATACCGATAGTGCACATGCAGCTCGGGCTCACGCCCGACGCCGCTTGCCTGCCCATAGGCGTCGTTCCCCCAACAATGGACCGATCCGTCCACGATCGCGCAGCCATGGCGACGCCCGACGGCGATCGAGGACGCCGGACCGGGCAAAGCGATCGTCGTCGGCTGGTGGAAGTGCCTGACGTCAAAATCAGGGGAAATTTGCCCCATATCGTTGGGGCCGAGGCAACGAACGTCGCCCTTCCTGAGCAGAAAACACAGATTGTCCGTATCTCGTTTGAGCGACGTGACGTCGCCGACGTGATCGACGCTCAAAAGAACAGGATCTTCATCTCGTTCGTCCGGAGGCGTCGACGCATAGTCAAGCTGAAAACAGCGAAGAGCCCCACCCGAAGTCACAGTGCAAGCAGACTGATCGTCCGACACTATCTGATCAAAGTCGGTCCGATAGTTTCTAGGAGACGAACACCCCCAGACCACAACAAGCAACGACACCAAAAAAGCCTGCAGTGACTTGTAATGAATAGACAACGGTTTCGGAGACACTTCACGGCTTCCAGCTTAGAAGGAACAGGTTGTATTGTTGAACTCTTAGACGATCTCCCTCAACTCTTCCAGTGTTTGGGTCGATTTTTATCAGCCAATTCCCGTTTCGGTCCATAAAGCGTGAGTCTTCATCATTTATTCCGTTATTAAACGAGTTTAATTCATTTTGCCACCCAGAAACATTATTAACTATCACATGACTGAGCGCGCGCCTACTGATTGTCGAAACATCAGCTGAAGTGTTAGCGTTGTCTGCGTTATGTTCTTGATACACGCCTTTTACGTGATCGTTGAATTCAACGGAAGGTCGCAAGGCGTAGCCGGTGCTAATAACCTCGCCGATAACGGGAATGTGGCCTACTTTTTGGACCAACACAGACATTGCATTCGCCGTGGTCGCCTCCTTGCGGTCTAGTTCCCCCGCTTGTGCCGCGTCGGAGGCGAGACTTCCACCTTTGATAGCCGAGAACATGCTTTGATATTTATCACACGTCTCTTTTATGTCCTGACGAATATTAGCCGAATCTGCGTGCGATACCGTTGCCGCTCTACCGTATGTATTTTTTAAATCCGCTTCGAGATTCGCCTCCAGAGACTCGGTTAGCGTCTTCATTGCGGACTTACTAGCTCCGATGTCCTTGAAGAAATCGGATTTTCCCTCGAATAGCGCTGTCGCTCCCGCTTTGGTCAAAGACAGGCTGTATTCTCCGTTTTGTTGGTTTCCATGGGGCGCACCCGGAACGCCGGTGTAGCCTTTCAGCTCGCCAGCAAGATCTTTAGAATACTCCTTCAGGATATCGCCCGCTTTCTCTCTCAGTTCAACGTTGCCGTACCCAAAAGCGTCTTGTCCCTTGAAAGTCGCATCTGAGCGTTTTAAACCATCCGTATATCCTTGCAAGTAATCCCGGGCAACGAGGGAGGACTCTTTATGGGTCTTATCGGAGCTCACTTCATCTAATAGATTTGCAAGCGTTTTGCCGCGATCCACATAGAGGGCCTCAGTGGTTCCTGACAGGGGAACGAAGTGACGATTTCCAACAAGGTAACGCGTCATGCTTATAGGGTGCTTAACTTGATCGTCATTATCGCCAGATTCAGCTATTTCGTAAGGGCCATCGCTGGCAAGAAAGGCCCTGGCCGCATTTGGATTGCCGTCCATCGCAACAAGCATATTATGCACGGGATCCCAGGTTGTTGTTTTAGGCGTATAGATGTCTGAATGATAGTTATTTGCCTCTTGCGGATTCTCATAATCCCATTTGACGATATCGCGGCCTATTGCGTGGGGACCATTTAGGAAAGGATCGCCTAAGGCTAGTTCACTGTGAGTCTGCGCAGAATTCGCTATCGCCCCAGAGATGAGCATGTATCCCGATGCACCCGCGTTATCTAGATTCGCGCCGCCAATCCAACGCTTGTTTCCTGCCTTCTTGAGGTCATCAAGGTATTTATCCCGACTTTCATCGATCAATGTTCCGTCGGAACTCGTTAAATACTTAGCTCCCGAATTCCAGGTGTTCCATACGCTGCTTTCCTCTTCACTCAAGCCCTTGCGGATGCCGCCTGTGCCAAGGATGATTGCGGAACCGATGCTTGTTCGCGTAGCCTGAACCGTCTCCTGCGGGAAGGCTCCGTGGCTTCCATCTAGCTGGGAGACAAGTTTGATTGCGTTGTTGGCGCCGAACCTCCAAGCGAAGGCATTCGCGAAAAATGGGTCCTTTGCCATTCGTTCGCCGTATGCGGCATTGAAAGAGTCGAGATCCTTCTGGCTGATGTTGCCTTTCAACTTGCCGTCTTTCGTCAAGAAAACTTTGGCTGCCTTGTCGGCGTCCGCTCTGGCGTCCTCCCAGCGCGCTTGAGCCGCCAAAACGCCTCCGCTTCCGCCAAAAAGCTCGACGCCCAGGTTGTTGCGGTCAATCGACCCGTTGCCCTCGCCGGCAACCCGCGACTTGGGCGCGAAAGACTCAGCAAGGCCGAAGATCGAATCGCCTGTGCTCTTGGCAAGCTCATTGAGGGAACGGACGGCGGCCTCGTACTTGGCTTTCACCTCTTTCTGCGTCTTTTCACAAGCCTCGTCCGCCTTGGCTCTGTCTTTTTCGTATTCGTCGTCGTCCCCCGGATACAATCCCGCCTTCAATTGAACCGCCAATTCGGCGATCCTGCGAAAATGAACCGTTCTGGCCTCGTCCCAGTCGTGCTGGAGTCCGGTGATGGCGCTGCGGGTTTTGGCATGTTCTTGCACATACTTGTCCAGAAGAGCAGGAATCTTCGGATGCAGATCAATGGCCTTCTGGATCGTCTTTTGCAAGAAGGCAGCCTGGCCTTGATGGGCGGTAGCCGCAAGCCCCGTCCACCCTTCGACCTCGCCGCCGACGGCGATGACCTGGGTGTCTTGCATCGCTGCGCCGGCATTGGCGATGCCTTTGCCCAGCTGCAGAATGCCTTCGCCGGAGTCCTTCAGGTTGGGCAATGCTTTCTCGCCGGGAACGTCGCTCCACGTCATTTGCCCGTATCCTTCCCGATTGAGCCGCGCATGAAATCGAAGTCTCGAACGGCCTTGTGCTCAGCCTGATCATAGTTTGCCGTCGATTCCTTCACTCCTGATCCGAGCACCGCACACGCGTCGGAAAACTCGAGGCAGCTCGTCCTCATCAACTTGACGAAATGCAGACATGCCTTGAACAGATGCTCCGAATCCTCAAGGACGGGGTCTTTGACGACGTCGCACTCGCCCTCCAATTCGGCGTAGCCAAAGCCGATGCTGATGAACGTCTCAGAATCCGTCCAATGCCCCTTTGCCGTGATTCCCGCCCTGTCGCGGTCAAAACTGAGGTCGCTCATGCGCGCGCCTTCCTTTCAGGAGTTTAACGTGATGCCCAAACCCTAGCACGTCGGTAACGCTTCCGCAGGCTGTTTCAATATACGGGCTGCAATATGGCTCACTGACCGGCTTCGACGCCGATGCCCCGCGGCTGTTCGTTGCATGATTCCTCCAGCTTCATCAAGCACTCTCATCCGGCAAGTCAGATACATCGCCCAATCTATGGCGCTGAAGTTCCGGAAGAAGCGGAAGTCAATGTATAAGGGATTCCGGAAGTTACGAACTTGGCGACGCCGCACTCGGCGACGGCGTTTCCTGTGCAGGCGTAAAAGGCACCGTCGGCACGCCCTTCAGAGGCGGCGGGTACGCATTTTTGCTCGTAGACGGGCGGCACCCCGAGACGAAGTGGAAAGAGATGCCTTTCGTCGGATGCGCGCTCAGCATCAAGAATCCGCCGTTCTCCGAATCTGACCAGCCGAAACCGGTGACGTTGTCCCTTTCGTCGTCCTGCCGTTCTATCTTCAGCCCGGCCTTTTCGATTGTCTCTTTGGCGATGGCCCTGATCTTCGCGGGAGGAACCGAGGTTTGAGTTTCGTAGACTGCACTCATGTACTCGCGCCCATCGGTTTTCGTTTCGCATAGATAGAGATCGTTCACGCCTTCAGCCGCATAGTGCTGCCCACCGCCGTCGGCGAGGAGCCGACGCATGAACTCTTCGATTGCCGGAATGGTCTTTCGCTGGTAGTCCTCAATCGTCTGCCGGTCCCAATAGTCCTTCGAACCTTGACCAAACAATTCGCCTGCGCCCGGCTTGGACATGTCTTCCGTGCATCCAGCCGCCAGCCCCAGGCACAGCGCAAGAACGAGCCACCGCTGGGCGCAAGCCGCTCTCATTTCTCCCCCTCGGGTTCCATGCCGCCCATGACTCGGGAAATGTCCTTCAGACTTCCCGTTCCCGTTTTGAGGTACTCGGAGTGGCGGCCAAAGGGATTGTCGTCCCCTTTGCTGCAGAACTTCGTTACGCCGCTTCCAGCCCCCGTTGGAATGTACTTGCATTGGGAGTCGTTTTCGGGATTGTTGGCCAGGTGCTTGAATCCTCGCATTTCCATCGGGTCCTTGCCGAAGGGACCGTCCGGCCCAATGCCCTGAACGTAGTCATTTGTGTTCACGCCGGAAACGTAGGCTTGGCCGTCGATGTTGTATTCGCGAACGTCTTGGACGCCGGATCCCGGCGATCCATACAGGGCGATGTTGTGGACCGTGCCCTCACGCACCTTGCCGACGGCGATCCCGGCCATGGTCGATCCGTAGGAGTGCGCCCCAACGTCTATCTCCGCTTTGGGCACTCCCATCGTCTGCCGAGAGGTCTGCACCCCTTCCATGAATCCGTCCATCTTCGGCGCGGCCTTTTCGGCCAGATCCGTGGTGGCAACTTCCGCATTCTGCGGCGTCCGGTACATCCAAGCGACGGTCGCTATATCCCCTTTGTCATGGATCCCCGCACTGCTTGGATGCTTCCTCGACTCTTCAAAAGTTGTATTTCGGACCTTTTGCGCATCGCCGATCAGACCGTCCATATTGTCGCCCACGGTGTTGTTCATCCCGGGCACCACCATCTGAACGGCCTTTGCACGGTCGACGTCGCCCAAAGCGACGCCCGCCTGAACTCGAGAACTCGACTTCGAATCAAGGTAGATGAGCCTTTGACGATCCGGAGACGAACTCAAGGGGACCTTCGACTCATTCTCCTTCAAAACACTCTGGAGCCCCTCGAGGTCGCCAAGTTTCTTTTTGTAGCGATTGTAGTCATTGACCGCATTCAGGTACCCTAGGTCGTTCTTGCTGCCGGTCGATTCCGCTTCATCCATCCTGGACTTCGCTTTGGCAACATTGCTTTTCATCTCCGCGATCTCCTGAGGCAGACGAGCGCGGTTGGCTTTGTCTCGCCATTCCATGGGGACGCCGTCGCGGTTGCCTATCAGCTCCGGATGCTCGCGAACCATGTTTTCCTTTTCGCTGTCCGTAAGGCCGGACCACCAGGCTGCGCTCTCCCCCATCGTCCATCCTTTCTGCGGCAAGTCCGGCAGACCGGGGCTTGTCGAGAACCCTCCCTCCGAGGACTTGTAAGAGCCGTCGGCCACGGCGGTCAGCCTCGTGTAATAAGCCTCGTCTATGCTGTCGGCCTTCTCCAGAACGCCCTTGATCATCGGCTTCAGCTCCGCTGCCGCAGATGCGAATTCATCCTCGCGCTGACCGGAATCCGATATGAGCCGACCGTCCCTGATTTCCAGCCCATGGGTCTTCGCTTTCTGCTTGCATTCGAGGATCAACGTCTGAACCGTCCACACGCCGTCGGCCATTTGAGCCATTGCCATCATTGTCTCCGAAACATCGTTGATCAAATAGCTGATTCGAGCCTCGAACTGATGCAGCGCGTACAAGATCGCGTCAGCCGTCAGGCCTCTGGAGGTCACCGTCATTTCCATGGACTGCAGCTTCTCGTACGCCTCAATGAGCTGCCTGCGCCGGGCGCGCAGTGGCTCAAGCTGAACCTTCAATCGATCCTGGCGCCATTCTATGACGTCTCTCCAGCTAGTCATCAGACGATCCTTGCTTTTCCCTTGGATCCAGGCTTGGCCTTCGGATGCCCCTTGACGTGCTCCAGAATCCGGTCCATCGCCGCGGCTGAATCTTGGTCAGTGCCCGCCATGGACTTGATCGCCTCCTCGACGTCGCTTTTAAACTGGCCGATATCGTCCATTAGCGACCTGCATCGAGAGTCTATCGCTTCGCCGGCGCGCTCCGAGGCAGAAACGCTCGATGCGCCGGGAATGCCCCGAGCCGCCTCTCGAACCGGGGTTTCGACGTCGCCCGCCCCAGGATTTTGAACAAGCTCGCCAGCGCCGGACACCAGCATATAGTACTCGGCGTCGACAATATAGATGTCGCTCACAATAACTCCTTGCGTGATTGGCTTGTAAAACACAAGCTATACCTGACACAAACGGTTGTCAAGAGCGTCACCTCGCCGATTTCGGCTAACCAGTCGACATTTCTAGAAAACGCTGATTTCACAAGGTTTAATCACCACTCCCACTCGAGTGCGCTCCAACCGATAAAGTGCCCCGTGGATCGTTTTACTCATCCACATAACTATAACAATCAGAATGGGCATACGCCGAGCTTCGGCAGCGGAACGAAAGCACACAGACGAAGGGACAGAAAAGCCACGAAATAGTGCTTTCGTGCTATGAAAATCGTTTTCCCCTCGTCGCGAACTGATTCGGATCGCGCAGGATTAGACACGCATCGGTTTGATGCGCCGATTTTCCGAGCCACAACACCCGCAGCCACAAGAACTGCACGATTCGGGAGGGACCGTGCTTCGTCGCACTGGCGCGGCCGCTCCGCCTTTCGGCGTCCCTCGGAATCGCCCAATGCCTTTTCGGGTTCCCGGCACCCACGCAGGTCGCCGGGCACAGACCGAGGTTGCATCCGACAGCGGCAAAGTACCGACGCAACGGGGGTCGCCGACAGCACGAGGTCCCGCCGTTAAGGCAAAGAGGCATCGGCAAGACGTCCACCGACAAAACATCGACAAGACGGCCGCCGGAAAACATCAGCAAGACAAGCCGCCGACGGCACGAGAATCACCGGCAGCGCAGAGGATGCGCCGGCGAGACGAGGGCATTGGCAGCGCGGGGCGACCGGTGGTCCCTCGCATTGAGGCGATCCGCTGCACACGAGCCTCCTGCGGCACGCGAGCCTCCCCAGCAAGCGAGTCTCCTAGAGCACGAAGGACATCAGCGAAACGCCATCTATAGGGCAAACAGCGCGAGGCAAGCCAGGAGGACTCCTCAAGACTCACCGCGCGCCAAAAGCATTCTGAATTCTCAGGTCTCTCTCAGTGCCTTCAGAAGGGCTGGCCCAGTTCAAGGCTGGCCCAATTCAGGGCTGGCCCAGGCTCTCAAGACTCGCCGTGCGCGCCTGCGAAAGCCCTCAAGACTCTTGGAAGAACTCGCCGAGTTCAGAACCGGCTGACTTCATGGCTGGCAAGGGTCTTAGAGCTGACTGAGTTTCAGAGCTCGCCGAGTTTCTGAGCTCGCCGAGTTTCAGAACTGGCCGAGTTTCAAAGCTCGCCAAGCCTAAAAGCGCTCTCGGAGCCGGAGCCCTCCGGGCGCTCCCTGAGAGTCCTCAGAGCTCGCCGAGCAGCCGGCCCTCCCGCGTCTTCCACAGCTGCCAGCCGTTGACGTCGTTCCTGCCGAGGACCTCCGCGGCCGCCTTCGAAGGGTCCTGATAGGACGTGTGCCCCAGGAGGAGGGTGCCGGTCGAGGTCAGCGTGGCCATCGTCGGGCTCCCGTTCTTCCAGATCTCGAGGGTCAGGGGCGTGACGCTTCGGCCGGCTATGGCCACGAGCCGGCCGGCGGGAGTGAGGAGCTCACGCTCGGCCGCACGGGCCACGGCGTCCGAGGACGCGTTGGCCGCGGTCGTCTCCGAAAAGGTCTGCGGCTGCCGGCGCTTGCCGTCGCGCTTAGGGGCGGACTTCTCCCACAACAGCTGCTCGGTGCGAGGCCGCTTGACCTCCTGGTCATAGCGGGCGCTGATGTACGTCGGCGTCTCGTCCGCGCCGTCCTCGGTCACACGCCAAGCCGGGATCACAGGGATCTTCATCTGGCTGAAGGGGTCCTCTTGGGCGCTCTGATCTGCATGCTGATCCGGCGCGTCCTCCCGAGCGGCGCCAGGCCCCTGCTCACGGTGAGCCGAACGCCGCGAACGCCGGCCCGTCGGCTTGTCGCCGGCCTCGGCGTCCAAAGCTTGGGGCAGCTCGGCAAGCGGAGCCTCAATGGCTTCGACGATGAGGGTCTGCGCGGGATCGGTGACGTCGGCGTCGTCCTGGGAGCCGTGCGAGCCGATGTGGCCCGGAAAAGCGGTAAACCTGGGGGTGGCAGGGATCGTGAGGGTCGGCTGAAACTCTTGCGCCTCACGCGCGCGCCCGCGCCTGCGAGGCTTGGTTTCTTCGCCGCTCTCGACGTCCGGGGCGGGGAGGAACTCGACTGTCTCGTCGGCCGAAGGCCCCGAGCCCCTCTTGCGGCACGCCTCAATGGACACTTGGCGCACGCCGTTGGTGTCGAAGATCGAAGCGGAAAGAAGCTGCACCCTCTCGGAAAGCGTGGAAAAGACGGGAAGGACGTCGTCGTCGATGTCGAGCGCGACCACGATGAGCCGGGGGCTGACGCCGCCGAGCGGGGGGCGGCCGGAGCGGAACTCCTCCCAGTCCGGGCCGAACTCTTTCGGTCCCTTCGAGTAGACCTGCGCCATGTCCACGGGCCCGGTATGGGCATACCTTCCCGATCTGCTGACAACTTCGTAGAGGTCCACCGACGTAAGCCGCTGGCGAAGATTCACCATCACGACGGTTCCGTCTTGATCAATGGCCACAAGGGACTGCCCGTGCTTTCCTGCGGCGTCGCTCTCCTCCCACATCACTGGCAAAAGCGGAACGTCGACGATCTCGAGGATGCTCTCGCGGAGGGCTCCAAGGACCTCCGAGGCGAGGCTGCCCCGGGGCCGAACGGCCTGTGCAGGAGCGATGCGCCCGTTCGCCAAGGCGTACAGCACCATCGGCGAAACCTCCTTATGTAAACTTGCGTGATGAAACAAGGTTAGCTTATCGCGAGCGGGCCGGTATCCTCCCCTCGTCCGACATATGGCGCTGAACAGCCATCCCGTCGCGGATGAGTTCGGCCAGGTGTATGCCCCGAGAGACGGACAGCTGCTCCGCCTGAGTGCGGCAGGAAAAACCGTCGGCCAGGAAGACGGCGTCGGGATTCGCCCTTTCAAGCGCCGGCAGCAAGCGGGCGCCCGCGATCCTAGCGGATACGTCGTAGTGCCCCTTCTCCATGCCGAAGTTGCCTGCCAAACCGCAGCAGCCCGTCACCTTCGTCAGCTCGGCTCCCGCCGAAAGCAAAAGCGCTTCGTCCGCGGCCCATCCCATAACAGAATAGTGGTGGCAGTGCGGCTGGGCCACCACCTCGAGGCCGGTGAGATCGGGCATGCTCCAGCTTTCCCCGGGGCCAAACGGCTTTGGCGCGCTGAGCAGCTCCGCCAAAGTGAAGGTCATTTCTTTAACCAGGGCGACGCGGGGGTCGTCGTCCAACAGGTCTTCCATGTCGGAACGCAGCACCGCGGTGCACGAGGGCTCGACGCCGACGATGGGAATCCCGTTCGCGGCGAACGGCGCCAACGCGCCAAGCAGGGAGTTCAGCTTTCGCTTGGCCGCATCGAGCTGCCCCGTGGTGATCCATGTGAGGCCGCAGCAGGCCTCGTCGGGGGGAAGCAGCACGGTGTATCCGGCTTCTTGGAGCACGGAGACGGCCGCCCGCGCTCCGCGGGCGTCGAGGGTTTCGGAGAAGGAATCCGCCCACAGTGCGACGTAACGAGGCTTCGCGTCCGATTCGCCCGCCGTCGATTCGCCTGCCGTCGCCTCCCCCGCCAAAACGCTCGTTCGAGCGAGCGCCATTCCCCGTTCGGGGGCGCTGCCCCGCCCTTCATCGGGGATGCCGTGCAGCCCCTTCTTCCGGGATTTTCGGGAGGCGGCGCGCAGGCTCCGGGCCTCTTTACGCACGCTCCGGGCCTCTTCGCTCCGAGAGAAACGCCGGGTTTCGAACTCCGGCATCGCGCGCCGCGGGTCGACGCCGACCAGCCGGAAGGCCAGCCTCCGCAGCGGGCCGACCCGCATCACGGCGTTCGCGATCCTCGCGACGAGGGGAACCTTCGTGACCGCCCTCGCCCACAGCGGCAGCCTTCCCAGGGCGTAGTGGGCCGCAGGCCTGCGTTTTCCGCGGTAGGCGCGGTAGAGGGCCTCGGATCTGTACCGCGCGACGTCGATCCCCGTCGGGCAGTCCCGCGAACACGCCTTGCATGCCAGGCACAGATCGAGGGAGTCGAGCACCTCGGGAGAGTCCCACGCCAGCGCCCCGCCGCGCGCCACGTCCTGGAGCACCCTCGCCCTGCCGCGGGTCACGTCCTTCTCGTCGCGCGTGGCCTCGTAGGAGGGGCACATGAAGGCGCCGAGGTCGAATCTGCTCGCCCGGCAATTGCCCACGCCCGTGCAGCGGTGGACGGCCCGGGCCATGTCTCCGCCGTCGTCGGCGAACCGGAAGCCTCCGGCGTAGGGGATCGGCTTCGCGCCCGGCCTTCTCAGACGTTCGTCGATGCGGTCGGGCCGCACGAGCACCCCCGGGTTGAGCAGGCATTCGGGGTCGAAGACCCCCTTGACTCGCTCGAACAGGGCGACGACGTCGGGCCCGTACATCCTCTCCAGCAGCTCCGAGCGGGCGCGCCCGTCTCCGTGCTCGCCCGAGAGGGACCCGCCGAAGCCCGCGGCGAGGTCTGCCGCCTCCCCCATGAACCGGCGGAAGGTTTCGGCTCCCTTTTGGGATTCGAGCGGGAAGTCGATGCGGACGTGGACGCATCCGTCCCCGAAATGCCCGTACATGAGGCCGTCAAGCCCGAATCCCTTCATGAGGGCCTCGAGCGCGCGGAGGTATCCGCCGAGCTTCTCGGGCGGAACGGCCGAATCCTCCCAGCCGGGCCACGCCTGGTTTCCCGCCGGGGTCCTCCCGCCAAGGCCCGCGCCGTCGGCCCGGATTTGCCACAGCCGGGCAGCCTCCGGACCCGCGGGCCGAATGTCGACGGCCGTGGAGGAGGCGGAGTCGGCCAGCGCCCTGGCCCTTGACATCGCGTCTGCGCCGCCTTCCTCGCCGACCTCGACCATCAGCCATCCGCCGCCTTCCGGCAGCGGCGGAACCCCGCCCTTCGCGCGCCGGACGACGTCGACCAGCCGGGCGTCCATGCCTTCGACTGCGAGCGGTCGGTGGGCGAGGAGGGCAGGGACGTCGTCGGCCGCGCTGGCCATGTCTGGATAGCCGAGCACGACGAGGGCCGGCGAGGCCTCGACCGGGACGAGCCTGACCTCGGCCGCCGTCAGGAGGCCGAGCGTCCCCTCGCTGCCCACCAGGAACTTGGCGAGATTCCGCCCATTTTCGGGCAGAAGGTGCTCAAGGGAGTATCCCGAGACCTGACGTTTGAATCTGCCGAATTGCAGGCGTATCGTCGCCAGGTTCTCGTCCACCAGCCTCGCGAGCTCGGGCACGGCCTCATACCCCAGCCCGCCTTCGCCCGCCTTCATCCGCCTGCCGTCGGCCAGGGTCACGTCCATGCCCGCGACGTTGTCCGCCGTGCGCCCAAACGCCACCGCGTGGGGGCCGCACGCGTTGTTCCCGATCATCCCGCCGAAGGTGGCGCGGTTCTGGGTGGAAGGGTCCGGGCCGAAACGCAGGCCGAACGGGGCCGCCGCCTTCTGCAGTTCCGACATGACGACGCCGGGCTGCACGCGAGCCACGCGAGCCTCGGGATCGATGCCCAAGATGGCGTTCATGTGCCGCGAAAAGTCCAGGACGATCCCCTCGCCGATGGAATTGCCCGCGCACGACGTGCCGCCGCCCCGCCCGGTGATCGGAACCCCGAATTCTCGGGCGGCGGCGAGTGCCGCGGCGACGTCGTCGGCGTCTTTGGGAAAGGCGACGACGAGGGGCGGGATCCTGTAGTTCGAGGCGTCCGTCGAATACTCGGCCCTGCGGCGGGCGTCGGCGTCGGCCCCGCCCGCGACGGTCCGCTGGAGCCTGTCAAGGAGGCCTGCCGTGTCGATCACCGAATCCATGAGCTCATTGTGCCAGTGCGGAGGGCGCCGCGGGAGCGGCAACGCGTCGGCTTTCCGTCGGGGAAAGGCGCTCCCGGGGCGCCGGGCCATTGCAGGCGGCGTAGCCGTGGACCGTTTTAGCGTTCTAGGCGCTCCCGGGGCGCCGGGCCATTGCCCGGATCCGCCGCTTCGAAGCCGGCCTCAGATGACGAGGGGGCATCCGGCGCAGGCCACTCGGACCTCGTCGGAGACCTCCTTGGTGTGGCAGGCGCCCAGGCCCGAGGAGCACAGGGACCCGGCGTCGTCGAGCATTCCCAGCCGGTCATAGTGCTCCAAGAGGGTCGAAACGAACACCTCCGAGACGCCGGTCGCGGCGGAAATCGCCCGAACGGTGCGCCCCAACCGTATCTGCTCGAGTATCCTCTGCGTCACCGCGCCGCGGGGCCCTTCGAGCACGCCGTCGGCCGCGCCCCCGTTTTCCACGGAAACGCTGGCGCGGCCCTCTTTCGAAACAGAGGCGCCGCTCCCTTTTGGAGCGGAGGCGCGGCGGGCCCGGACTCCGGGGGCGGAGGCCTGCCCGACGTCGGAGCGGGCGCCTTTCCGCAATGCCCTCAGCCTCATAAGAACAGCTTCCCTATCTGGAAGATGCCGACGGACAAAAGCCAGGCAACGGCCAATTGCACGCCCACGGCGGCGGTCGCCTTCTTCGCCCCAATGAGCTTCGCCTGCTCGGCCACAGTGGCCAGACACGGCGTATACGCCAAGACGAAGACGAGGAAGGCGAAGGCGGCGAGCCCCTGATAGCCCGAGCCTGCCGACTCGGTCAGGGACTGGTTGACGAGCTTGGGCAGCTTGCCGAGGTCCGAGCCGTCGTCCTCGGCGTCGCCGGCGTCGGCCTCCGGATCGAGGTTGTAGGAGGTGACCACCGAGGAGATGACGGTCTCTTTCGCGACGAAACCGGTCATGAGCGCGCCGGTCATGTGCCATTCGCCGAAGCCCGTCGGTTTGAAGGCGGGAACAAGCACCTGGGCCGTCTTGCCGTAGAGCGAGTCCTCCATCGCCAGCTCGGGGTCGGCGAAGCCCTTGTCGCCTGCGCCGGCGCCCACGGGAATGGCGCTCATGAGCCATACGACCGCCGTCATTGCGACGATGATCTTTCCCGCCCCGGTCACGAAGGCCCAGGACCTCCGGAATGTCATCTTCAGCATGATGAGCAGCCGCGGGATCTGATAGGCCGGAAGCACGAGCATGAGCGGCGCGGCCTTCTCGTCCTTTGTGATGAAGAACTTGAGAACCCACGCTGCGAACACGATGAGCACGGCCGAAAGCAGATACATCGAGAAGACGATCGTCGCGACGTGCCCGCGGAAGAAGATGCGGGCGATCATGAGGTAGATCGTCACGCGCGCCGCACACGAAGTGTAAGGCGTTATGAGCACGGTGACCAGGCGTTGTCGCGCCGAAGGCAGCGTTCTCACCGCGGCCAAAGACGGCAAGTTGCATCCGAATCCCATGATGAGCGGGAGGATGACGCGCCCGTCCAGTCCGATCTTGCGCATCAGGCGGTCGCCGAGGAACGCCGCCCGCGCCATGTATCCCGAGTCCTCGAGCACGGAGAAGGCCGCGTAGATGACGAACATGAGCGGGAAGAAGCTGGCGACGACGCCGAGGCCGTTGACGATGCCGCCGACTGTCAGCTGCTGGAACCACGTGTCGTCCAGCCCTACTTTCTTCAGCAGCCAGATTGTCCCATTCGCCACCGAGATCGCGCCCGGGTCCGTCTTTGAGAAAAAGTCCTCGAAACGGTCTTGCAGCGGGCTGACCCACTCGCCTGCCGTCTTGAACAGCAGCCACATGAGGCTGAAGAAGATCGCGAGGCCGACCAGCGGGTTGAGAAGCACCCTGTCGAGCTTGTCGGAGCGCGAAAGCCGCTCGGGTTCGGCCTTGCTCTCGTGGAAGCTCTTCTCGACGGAGTCGACCCATGAAAAGAGCGTGTCCGCGCGGCCGAGCTCCTCCGCGTGCATTCGGGAGACGGCGGCTTTCTTCTTTTTCTTCGACGTCGATTTCGGCTTCGGCTCGCAGCAGTCGCACCCGACGTCGCCGATGTAGCCGGGCGCGCCCGGATCGGGGTCGATACCGCGAATGTGCGGCCGCGTGCGGATGGCCTCGGTGACCATCTCCTCGAGCCGCTCGTAGTCCTTCGACGAACGCGGGTCCATCGGCATGATCGGGATTCCGAGAGTGCGCGAGAGGGCGTCGTAGTCGATGACGTCCCCGTTTTCGGCGGCGACGTCGGCCATCGTGACGACGGCGGCGACCGGCTGGCCGGTCTGCCCCACCTGGCCGAGAAGATAGAGGGAGCGCGTGAGCGAGCTGCCGTCGAGGAGGACGAGCACGAGGTCGATGCCGCGGGTCTTCTCCCGGTCCGTGATCGTGCCCGGCGCGCAGGAGATCGTGTCGGACACGACCTGCTCGTCTGGGCTTGTGGCGATGAGCGAGTACGTTCCGGGAAGGTCAAGCACCTTGAGCTTGGCTTTGTGCCAGTTTCCCGAGGCGACTTGGACCGTCGTCCCCGGCGCGTTGACCACGCGCTGGCGGGCGCCCGTCAGCTGGTTGAACAGCGTCGATTTGCCGACGTTGGGGTTGCCCACGAGGGCGATAGTGGGCTCCGTCGACGGACCGATGGAAAGGGTGGCCGTCGCATTGGAGTGGCCCTCGGATCCGCAGCGCGGGCAGCTCATGAGACCACCTCCGCGCGAATCCGCAGGGCTGAGCGGTGATCGACGGCTACCCGTGCGCCGCCGATGTTGAGAACGACTCCGCCGAATCCCGCATGCTGAGTCACGACGACCTCAGTGCCAGGCCTCACTCCGAGCTCCTGCATGCGCAGGAGGTTGCGGCGGGGAAGATTGACATGGGTCAACCGCAACGCTTTGTGCTGGGGGCACTCGCGAAGATTCATTGCAACCTCACCTCACTGTGACAGTTCTGGGTGTACATGGTCAGGTTATGCTTACAATCGCAATTTTTCGACCGAAGCGTGGATCGTTTCCTACCTGGGAGACATTTCTTCCACTCTCTAAACCCGACCCCTCCGACAAGTCTGGGACTATCGGCCCTTTCACTCGACGGTTTTATGGAACGTTTCGTAATTCGTTTGTTGCGGAATCGCTTTTTCTGACGTTCTGTCAGTTTGCCGACGGTTTCGTCGATGTTTGTCCGACCGGGCGGCGAGCGGAAGGAACCCGCGCGCCAAGTCGGTCCGGGCACGGCCCGCTCCAGCCCTAAAACGTCTGGAGCGAGCCTATCGGCGTCGCCGAACCGGCGGCCGCCCGTGCCCGCAGCCTGCTAGCGGCCCGTGCCGGCGGACTCGTTGGAGATCGCCGCGCGCCCGGACTCCAGTCGGGCGACCGGAACGCGGAACGGCGAGCAGGACACGTAGTTCAGCCCGAGCTTGTCGAACAGGTGGATCGAAGCGGGGTCGCCGCCGTGCTCGCCGCAGACGCCGCACTTGAGGCCCGGCTTGGCGGCGCGCCCGCGCGCCACCCCGGTCTCGACGAGCTGGCCGACGCCGCTCGCGTCGATCGTCTCGAACGGCGAGATGCCGAAGATGCCGTAGTCGAAGTACTCGTTGAAGAACGAAGCTTCGACGTCGTCGCGCGAGAAGCCCCACGTGGTCTGGGTCAGGTCGTTCGTTCCGAAGGAGAAGAAGTCCGACTCGGCCGCGATGTGGTCGGCCTCGAGGGCGGCGCGCGGCAGCTCGATCATGTTGCCGATCGGGATGTCCAGCTCGACGCCGTTTTCCTTCTCGACCTTGCCGATGATGCGCTCGGCGTCGTCGCGGACGATCTGAAGCTCGCGCTCGGAGCCGATGAGCGGAACCATGATCTCCGGGCGGGGGTCGAGGCCCTTCTTCTTGCACTCGACGGCGGCCTCGGCGATGGCGCGGATCTGCAGCTTGAACAGGCCGCGGATCTTCAGGCCCAGGCGCACGCCGCGAAGGCCGAGCATCGGGTTCTGCTCGTGGTTGGCCTTGACGGCTTCGAGGACGCGCTTCTCATGCTCGGTGACCTCCTCGCCGCGGGCGGCCTTCACCGCGAGCTCAACCGAAAGCTCGGTGAGGTCGGGCAGGAACTCGTGCAGCGGCGGATCGATGAGGCGCACGGTCACGGGCAGGCCGTCCATCGCCGTGAAGATGCCGACGAAGTCGCCTTTTTGCAGCGGACGGAGCGCGTCGAAGGCCTCCTCCTGCTCCTCGGCCGTGTCCGCCAGGATGACGGACTCGATGAGCTTGCGGCGGTCGCCGAGGAACATGTGCTCGGTGCGGCACAGCCCGACGCCCTGGGCCCCGAAGGAACGCGCGCGCTCGGCGTCCTCGGGCGTGTCGGCGTTGGCGCGCACGGCCAGGTTCCTCTTCTCATCGGCCTGCGTGAGGATGCGGTCGACGGCGCGCACCAGCTCCTCGGTGTCGGCGTCGAGGCCGGTGGACAGCGCGGCGTCGAGGCCGTGGGTGATATAGGTCATGACCGGGGAGTCGACAACCGGCACCTCGCCTTGGAAAACCTCGCCCGTGGTGCCGTCGATCGCGACGACGTCGCCTGCCTTGAGGGTGACGCCCTGAGACTTGACGTGCACGGTTCCGGCCTCTTCGTCGACGGCGAGGTCCTCGGCGCCGACGACGCAGCAGCGGCCCATGCCGCGCGCCACAACCGCGGCGTGCGAGGTCTTGCCGCCGCGAGCGGTGAGCACGCCGGAGGCGGCGACCATGCCGGCGAGGTCGTCGGGGTTGGTCTCGCGGCGCACAAGGATCACGGAGGCGCCGGCGGCGACGCGGGATTCGGCCTGCTCGTTGTTGAGGACGATCTCGCCGACGGCGGCGCCCGGCGAGGCGGGCATGCCCTTGGTGAGCACCTTCTTCTCGGCGTTCTTGTCGAACTGCGGGAAGAGCAGCGACGTCAGCTGGTCGCCCGTCACGCGGGTGACGGCTTCGTCGGAGGTGATGAGCCGCTCGTCCACGAGCTGGGTGGCCACGCGGAAGGCAGCCGCCGGAGTGCGCTTGCCCACGCGGGTCTGGAGCATCCACAGCTTGCCCTGCTGGATGGTGAACTCGATGTCGCACAGGTCGCGGTAGTGCGTCTCGAGCTTGTTCATGATGCCGCGCAGCTCGTCATAGGACTTCTTGTCGAGGCGCTCGAGGTCGGCGAGCGAAAGCGTGTTGCGGATGCCGGCGACGACGTCCTCGCCTTGGGCGTTGACCAGGTAGTCCCCGTAGACGCCCGAATGGCCCGTGGAGGGGTCCCGGGTGAAGCACACGCCCGTGCCCGAGGTCTCGCCCATGTTGCCGAACACCATCGTGCAGACGTTGACCGCGGTTCCGAGGTCGTTGGGGATGCGCTCGCGACGGCGGTAGAGGCGTGCGCGCTCGGTGTTCCACGAGCGGAACACGGCTTCGACGGCCAGGTCGAGCTGCTTGCGCGGGTCCTGGGGGAAGTCTTCGCCGGTTTCGTCCTTGACGACCTTCTTGAACTCCTTGACAAGGTGCTTGAGATCGTCGGACGTCATGTCGAGGTCGCCCGAGTAGCCCTTGTCCGCTTGAAGCTTGTGGAGGATGTCGGCGAACTTGTCGCCGTCGATGTCCTGGACCGTCTTGCCGAACATCTGAATGAGACGGCGGTAGGAATCCCAGGCGAAACGCTCATTGCCGGACTGCGCCGCAAGGCCCTGGACGGATTCGTCGTTGAGGCCGATGTTGAGGACGGTCTCCATCATTCCGGGCATGGAGAACTTCGCGCCGGAACGGACCGAGACGAGCAGGGGATCGTTCTTGTCGCCGAGGCGCTTGCCCATCTCCTGCTCGACGTTGCGCAGGTGGGACGTCACTTCGACGTCGAGCGTCTCGGGGGACTCGCCCGCCGCAAGGTATGCGCGACACGCATCGGTGGTGATCGTGAAGCCCGGAGGCACCGGAAGGCCGAGCTTGACCATTTCGGCCAAGTTGGCGCCTTTCCCGCCGAGCAAATCTTTCATGTCGCGGTCACCCTCGGTGAACGCGTAGACGTACTTCGTCATTAAATATCCTCCATTGGAAGTTCAGTGTTCCGCAGTCGCGGGCCGTCTACCAGACTAACATCGGCGGTGACGATTTTCACCCTGCACCTGTGACGAAAGCCCCGCGTCGTCAGCGCCGAGATTCCGCGGTTCTCGGTAAAAAGGGCCTAGCTGAGCCACGGGCCGAGAGCCGTCGAAAACACGGCTGCCCGTCGACGCGGAACGCGCAGGCTGACCCGTCGGCGCGAGACGTACAGGCTGACCCATCGACGCGAGACGCGCAGGCTAGCCCATCGACGTGGAAGGCGCAGGCTGCAGGCTAGCCCATCAGCGCCAGGCCCGCGTACCCGCACGCGCCAGCCGCGACGTACGACGCGAGCGTGCCGATGATGAAACGCTCCGTCAAGGCGGGGTTCGTCTGGAGGTCCGCCCAGCGGCCAAGCCCCTTCACGGCGACGACGGCGGCGACCATCTCGGGCTGGCGGGCCAGGATCGCGCCGGTTATCGCCAGCCTTTCCAACGCGCCGATCCACGCTCCGCCGCGCAACACGCGCGGCTGGGCAGGCCGCTCGCGGAGGACGGTGGCGCGATGCCCGCCCGAGCTGGGCCGAGGGCCGGCGCCGCCGCGGACTTTGGCCAGACGCATGACGCCCTCGACCGCCGCCCAGCCGAAGACCACGGACGCCGCAAGGGAAAGAAGCACGATCGCGACGGTCATGAGCGCGAGCCTCCTTGCTTTCTCCCGGATGCGGGAGCCTTTTCGGGATTCGCCGAGGCCGTCTTGGCCGCAGGGTTTTCTTCGCGGGCCGCCGGAGCCGCGCCATCCGCAGGGGCTTGTTCGCGGGTCGCCTGGCTTTTGCCTGCTGCGGATCTTTCGAGGGCCCCGGCGTCGGGGGTCTCGCTCCCCTTGGCGACAGCGCGCCCGTCCTTCGCCTCGCCGCCCTCGGCGTCGAGCCGGGCATGCGACTTGCCTTTCGTTTTCGCCTTCCGCTCGGCGTCGAACCGGGCGTCCACCTCGTCGCCGATGCGGCCCAGCAGTTCGCTGAGCACCGCCCAGCCCCGCGTTTCCAGGTCGTACCGGGAGGCCGTGCGCCGCTGGGAGACCGCGGAGGGGCTCACGCCGAGGGCCGCCGCAGCCTCGCGCCCGGTGAGGCCGGCGTCGAACAGGTCGGAGACCTCGCGCTGGGCGTCGGTGCGGTCGGCGAGCAGGGCGCCAAGCAGTTGGAAGACGACCTGGGACGCCTCGAGGGCGAGAGGCGAGATGTTGACGTCCGCCCCTTGGCGCACCTCGACTTCCCCGCTTACTTTCGCCCGTTCGACGGCCTCGCGGGCGGCGACGAAAGCCGAGCCCCGCGCCTCGCGCACATTCCGGCCCACCGACTCGACCGAGCCGATTCCCAGGCCGATATGCCAGTCGCCCGCTGCGAGAGCGGCTCGAACGGCGGCGACGACGCCGGCGGCGTCGTCGAACAGGCCCTCGACCTCGTCCCCCACGGTCCTGTCGAATCCGGCAATCGGCGGATTGTCGGCGCAGGCCTCCACAAGCAATTCGAGCAATTCGGGCACGCGGTCGCCCGCCGACCGCGAGGACCGTTGGTCGATCGTCACCGCAAACATGCGCCCTCCTTTTCACCCCGACCGGTTCCGCTTTCCCAATGGGCCGAACCCGCTGTTCTCCGCCCAGACTACTAGATTAAGAGCAGAAGCTGAACCGAATATGCAATCGGGATGGCCGCCCATGCAGCGTTTGCAACAGCCCGGCAGTGAACCGGACGCGCGGCCGCGATCGCCGCCCCCATGCGCCCCGCGTGTATAGTCGTGGGGTCAGTTCCTGATGAACGAAACGCGCTGCCCGGTAGGAAGCCCGGGCGACGCTCTGCGCGCATCGCGGTGCGGGGCGTCCGTCGCCAGCCTCGCTGGAATCCAGCTCGTCGGGTCCGCTTTTGCGTACCTGGAGGCAAGATGTCAGCGCAGTTCACACTGTTCTTCGACGGCCATCTGTGGGTCGGCGTCTACGAGATCGACGACGGCGAATCCGTCCGCGCAGCGCGAGTCGTCTTCGGCAAAGAGCCGAGCGCCGCGGAGCTTCACGAGTTCGTCCGCGAGCACGGCGCAGAGCTTGTTCGGCGGGCGCACGGCGCCGTCCCCGTCGTCGAAAAAGGGGCCGACGCCGGAGAGGCAGGGGGCGGCGTGGGAAAAACGAACCCCAAGCGCGCCCAGCGGATGGCGGCGAAGGCGATGCGCGAGAGGGGCGTCTCGACGAAAGCCCAGGAGGCCCTGAAGGCCGACATGGAGTCGCGCGGCGAGGAGCGCGCCTCGGCGCGACGGAGCGAGCAGAAGCGAGCTGCCGACGAGGCATACGCGCGAAGGCGAGCCAAAGCCCGCCAGAAGCACCGGGGGCGCTGAAGCGGCGCCGGAAGCGCAGGGAACGCTCGCCGCTCTCCGCTTGCTCAGCGCTCGCTTCGTGGGCCACACCACGTCGACCCGCGGCAGGCACCGTGCCCGCAAGCAACCACCGTGCAAGTAGACGCTGCGCCCGCAGATGCGCGCTTGTCCTGCGCAAGCAGATGCGGCCTTGTCCCCCGCTCACACCTCCGGGTGGCGGGCGAGGCGAGCGCTGCGTTCACGCCACTCGGCGAGGGTCACGGCGGGGCCGATCGGCTCGGCCGGAGTCTCCCGCGCGGGAAGGCCTTCGACCCGGTCCGGCCGGAATTCCCGGCCGCGGGCCGCCACCAGGCGCAAGTTGTGCAGGACGGCGAGGTCCTGACGCGGGTCGCCGGCCACGGCGATGAAGTCAGCTTCGAAACCCGCTGCAAGAACCCCGGTCACGCCGGCGCGTCCAATGCCGGCGGCGGCCCGGGACGTGGCGGCGAGCAGCACCTCGTTGCGGGGCAGGCCAACCTCCTCCAGGGCCTGGAGCCCGCCGACGTACGCCCGCTGCGGGGAGCCTGGGATTCCGGCGTCGTGCCCGGCGACGATGCGCACCCCGTGCTCCCAAAGAAGCCTGGCGGGCGGGGCGTAGGAGGGGTCTCTCGCGACAAAGCCGGGCAGGCCCGCGACTATCGTGCAGTCGACGTAGACGCCGGCGTTCGCCATTTCGTCGGCCAGCCTGGGGTCGAACTCGGTGCGTCCGGCCGCCGAGACGAAGGAGGCGTGGGCGATGTAGTCCACGCCGGCGCGCACGGCCCGCTCGATGCCCTGGACGCCGTGGGCGTGGGCTGCCGTCCACTTGCCCAGGCGGTGGGCCTCGTCGAACATGACCCGGAGCTCCTCGACGGTGAATTGGGCGAACCACGGCGCGGAGCCGCCGGTCGTGAAGCCGCCGGTGGCCATCGCCTTGATCGTGTCGACCCCCATGAGGTGGTGGCGGCGGACCTGGCGGCGAATCTCGTCCACGGAGTCGGCGGCGCCGCCGGCATGGTGGGCGTGTCCGCCGGTGGTGGTGATCTGCGGGCCGGAGGCGACGATGCGCGGCCCCCGCAGGTCCCCGGCGTCGACGGCGTCGCGCAGGGCGACGTCCACGTAGTGCCGCGCCCCAAGGGACTGGACGCTCGTGACGCCCTCGCTGAGCAGCTCGCGGGCGGCGCGGGCGGCGTTGAGGGTGAGG
>RBWB01581537.1_pt1 | contig 22745 bp, 15 predicted proteins | sample 2014201 | NCBI WGS metagenome assembly RBWB01 (sample SAMN10133834, study PRJNA383868) | Human oral metagenome, whole genome shotgun sequencing project. | isolation source: supragingival plaque isolated from 88 juvenile twins | host: Homo sapiens | place: Australia
GCAACTTCCAGCTGAGCACCACGCTCATGGCGCCCAATGAGCTCACCCGATGGGCTCTTATCGAGGACCATGATCTGCTCGACGTCTACCGGGGCCGTACCATCGTCGCCGGATCCCCTCGACTGGACACCTCACTGACCATGAGTGGCCAGGACCGCAAGGCACTCAGAGGCCGCCTGGGAATGGCTGAGGACGACGAACGCCGTCTGGTCCTGTTCGCCCCCACCTGGCGTGGCGGAGTCAGCAAGCGGGAGCTGGACCGCGAGGCCCTGCTCGCCGACCTGACCGCCATGGCCTCCCGCGACGACGTGCTCGTGGTCTACCGGGCCCACCGCCTCTCCGAGAAGCTTCTGGCCGGCGTCGATCTCCCGGTGAGCGTGGTGCCCAAGGACATCGACACCAACGAGCTGCTGGCCGCCGTCGACGTCCTGGTGACGGACTACTCCTCGATCCTCTTCGACTTCCTCCCCCAGAAGCGTCCCATCGTGCTCTATATGCACGACATCGAGGACTACAGAGCCGAGCGGGGCCTGTACCTGGATCCTGAGGAGGTCCCCGGGCTGGCCTGCTACGACCGCGGCGAGCTGGCCTCGGCCATCGGACGTGCCCTGGTCGGCGAGGGGATCGCGGATGAGGAGGCCCTCGCCCGATACTGTCCCTACGAGGACGGGCGGGCCTCGGCGCGGCTGGCCCGATTCTTCTTCGACGACGACAACGACCTCGGACCGCAGGCGATCATCAGGGACCACGCCCTTGACCCCGCGCTCGGCGACGGTGCCCGCAAGCGCCGGACACTCCTGTTCCACGCCTCCATGATCCCCAACGGGATCGCCTCTGCCTTCCTTGCGCTCCTGGAGGCACTCGATCCCTCGCTCTACTCGGTGAACCTCATCGTCGAGCCCTCCGTCCTGCGCGGGAACGAGGACCGTCAGGAGATCTTCCGTCGCCTGCCTCGTCATGTTCATGTCATCTGCAAGCCCGGGGCCGCTCCCTGGCGGATTCACGAACGCTCCTGCGTCAACGACTTCGCCCGCCACCCCGAGGCCTACACCTCGCAGAGCTTCTGGGACTGCTACTGGGCCTACTACGAGCGCGAGACGCGTCGCATCCTGGGCGACTTCGTGCCCGACGCCGCCATCGAGTACGACGGCTACGCCGAGACCTGGGTCTCGCTCATCGCGGCCTGGGGTCGCCGCGGATCGCGCACCTCCTGCTACCAGCACAACCAGATGGACAACGAGTACCGGGACAAGTACCCCAACCTCAGGCGCGTCTTCGCCCTCTACAGCGATGTCGACGCCGTCGTCGCGGTCAGCCCGGGACTGGCCCGCCACAACCGCACCGGGCTGGCCGGGCTGGGCATCGGCCTCTCCCAGCGACAGCTCTCGGCCCGCAACCTCCTCGACATCGAGCGGGTGCGCCTCGGGGCGCAGGCACCCGCCCCCGATGCCTTCACCGCGCTGAAGGACGAGCACGACTTCGTCCTGACCACCATGGGACGGATGTCGATGGAGAAGAACCAGGCCGCTCTTATCGAGGCGGTTGCTCTCCTGCGAGAGCAGGACGGCGCTCGCAGCGATGACCCGGGCGACGGCACCGAGGACGACAGCGCTCAAGGCCTGAGTATCGGCCTGGCGATCGTCGGATCCGGGGTGCTCGAGGGGACGCTGCGGGCCAGGATCGACTCCCTGGGACTGGCCGGGCACGTGACGCTTCTGGGGCAGATGGACAACCCGTTCCCGGTCCTTGGCGGAGCCGACCTGTTCGTCCTGCCCTCCTTGCACGAGGGGCAGCCGGTCACCCTGCTGGAGGCAATGACGCTGGGGACTGCGGTCGTGGCATCCGACCTTCCCGGCAATCGGGAGCTGATCGCCCTCGGTTACGGAGTTCTGAGTGGGACCTCGCCCCAGGACATCGCTCAGGCGATCCGCACGGCTCTGGCCGACCCCCTCCGCGCTCGCGGAACCTTCGACGTTCAGGAGCACAACGCGCGTTCGCTGCGGGACACCCTTGACGCGGTGCTCGGCTCCGAAGCGCTCCACCAGCAGCCCAAGGAGGACGAGGCATCCCCGAGGAGCCGGTGCAGTCGAGGCGCCTCGCAAGGAGCGATCGCGTGATGTGTCCGCACAGGCTGCAGCCCAAGGCGGCGCCCCAGAGCGCGGCCCCCTCCTGCGTGCCGGCTGTCACGCCCTCGGCCGAGCTAGCAGGAGTCCTGGAACCTGTCCTTCAGGGACTGGGCGACGGGGACGACGGCGGAGCGCAGCCACGCGTCGCCGTGCTCGTTGACGGCCCTCAGTCCCACCTGAGCAGCTACCTCGCCCTGACGCTGGGGGCGCGTGAGCTGATCGTCTGCACGATGCAGGCGGAGTGGGACGGACAGTCCGAGGCGGAACCCGTGGAGCACTCCGGTCTGATCGGTCATGCCCGGGTGGTTCCCTTCACGAACCAGGTCGACCTGCACCAGGCCCTGGCCACTCACGGCCGGTTCGACGTCCTCGTGGACGTTCTCACCCACAGCGCCCGCATGCGCGCCATGTCCGCCCAGCTGTTCATCGGCGCCGTCCGCGACGGCGGATACTACATCGCCATCAACGGTGCGGTTCTGGGAGAGCGCCCCGACACCGCTGAGCTCATCACCTCCGCCTCGCGCAGTCTCGCCGGCCTGCACGGGGAGGGGACATTGAGCGGGGACGAACAGGCCTACGGCGAGCAGGTGGCTTCACTGACCATCCTCGACGGCGGCATCGTGCTGCGCAAGCGAGGGGACGGCTTCGTCAAGCTCCGATACACCGAGACCCCGCCCATCCTGTCCGCCCGCTACGGCGAGTCCTGGGGACGTTCGCTGGAGACCACCCCCGCCCGAGTCACCCCACTGGAGGTCATCGACGGCAGGAAGAAGGACTGCGAGGGGCGCGAACTGGGAGTGACCAACAGGGACTACGTCTTCAACTTCGAGCGCGATGGCGACCAGCTCGATGAGCTGCTCGACTCCCTGGACGAGAAATGGGGAGAGTCGTGAGCGCACGAGACTCCCGCATGACACGTCGGCCGGCGTCTGAGCTGCGGCGCGCCCTGTGGCACCTGCGTCACTCAGGACTGGCGGGGCTGCGCGAGCACCTGCGCCGTCGTCGGGCGACCGCTTGGGCGCGTCCCCGCCGGTGGGCCTCCAGGCGCCGGGATCAGACGTCCTTCCCGGACTGGCCCCTGCCCTCACCGAAGGAGACCGGGCCGCGTCACGATGTGACCGTCGGCGTCATCGCCGACGAGTTCACGGCGCTCGCCCTGAGCTATGAGTGGCGCGCCGTACCCCTGACGCCCACCGGCTGGTGCGAACAGCTCGACCAGACCCCCATCGACCTGCTCTTCGTGGAGTCCGCCTGGCACGGCAACGACGACACCTGGCGCTTCCAGGTGATCGGTCCCCAGGGGCCCTCCGGTCACCTGAGAGAGATGGTCACGGCGCTGCGAAAACAGGGGGTTCCGACGGTCTTCTGGAACAAGGAGGACCCCGCCCACTACGACGAGGCCATTGAGACCGCCCGCCTCTTCGACTGGGTCTTCACCACTGACGAGGCGATGGTGGAGCACTACCAGCGCGACCTGGGGCACGACCGCGTCGGGATCCTGCCATTCGCGGCGCAGCCGACCATCCACAACCCGATCCGTCCCCTGGGTGACGACGGCAACCCCCTTGCCCTGCGGGACGTCGCCTTCGCCGGCACCTACTTCGCCCACAAGTACCCCGAGCGACGTGAGCAGATGGAGATCGTCCTGGGAGGCGCCCTCGACGTCTCCGCCCGGCTGCCCCACGGGCTGGACATCTTCTCCCGGTACCTCGACGGTGATGACACCTACCAGTTCCCGTCTCCCTGGGACTCCCATGTGCGCGGCAGCCTCAGCTACCCCCAGATGCTCAGTGCCTACCGCGCCTACGCCGTCTTCCTCAACGTCAGCTCCGTGGTGGGCAGCCCGTCCATGCTTCCGCGCCGCGTCATCGAGGTTCTCGCCTGCGGCACTCCTGTGGTGACCACCCCCACGCCGGCCACCGACCGCCTTCTGCCCGCGGGCACCCTGGCCAAGGTCTCCGACCGCGTGGGGGCAGGGCTCACCGTGCGCGCTCTCGTGGCCAACCCGCTCCTCGGGGAGTACATGACCTACCTGGCGCAGCGCGAGATCTGGGCCCACCACACCTACAGCCACCGTGTGGACACCGTTCTGCGCGCTGTCGGACTGGGGGAGCGGGCCCGACGCCGGCCCACCATCGCACCGCTGGTGGCCACCATTCGGCCGGAGCAGGTTGACCACGTCCTGGAGACCCTGGCCTGTCAGCAGCAGGTGACGATGGCACCAGTCATCCTCACCCACGGCTTCACTCCGCGCGCCAGCAGCAGGGCCCGCGCCCGCGAGCTGGGTCTTGAGATCGACTGGGTCACGGCAGAGACCAGTACTCCCTTGGGATCCTGCTACAACCTCATGCTCACTCGGGTGGAGGCCGACTACATCGCCAAGATGGATGATGACGACCTCTACGGTGACCACTATCTCTTCGAGTCCCTCGTCGCAGTCGACTACTCCCGCGCCGAGGTCGTTGGCAAGCACGCCCACTACGTGCACCTGACCGGGCCGGACCTGACGGTACTGCGTTTCGGCGACTGGGAGCACCGCTATACGACTTTCGTCTCCGGACCTACGCTGGTGGCCCGTACGGATCTGGCACGTGACGTCAATTTTCCCGAGACGACCATTGGGGAGGATACTGGTTTCCTCAATGAATGCGTACGTGTCGGGGCTCGTATCTATTCGGCCTCTCGTTTTGGATTCGTCCAACGGCGGGGGACGACTTTCGGACACACCTGGGGCATCTCCAACACGGAGGTGCTGGCGACGTCCACCATTAGTCATTGGGGACCGCCCCACGAAATGGAGATGCCCACCTTATGAACGCCCGCAGCGCCGAGACCATGCACGTCATCATCATCGGTTCCGCAGGTGGTCAGGACACGCTCGACTCTCTTCGACAGGACCTGCCTGAGACCGGGATCGTTCCGCTCAGCTGCCCCGACCCGGGGTCGCTGGCCCACGTCCTCAGGCCTCTGAGCGCCGGAACCCGGGTCCTGTTGCTCAGGGCCGGCGACAGGGTTGAGCCCGGCTATCTCGCCTCTTTGGCTCAGCACGGCTCGGGCGACGCCGTCGGCACCCTTCTCACCTCGACCGTGACCATCCGGCCCGACGGCGCTCGGGATGACCGGCTGCAATGGCGCTTCAAGCACGGCAGCCGCAGCGCGGACCTGACCGCTGAGCCCTACATCTTCCCCGACACCATCAGTGGAGTTGTCCTCACCGTCCCCCGCCGAGGTATGTCGGACTGGGGAGGGCTGGGGCCGTTGCGAGGTATTGAGGACACCGACGGTGCCAACGGCAGTGACGAGAACGCCGGACTGAGCGGGCTTATCGCCCATATCGTGGACACCGGCAACCGGGTCGGCCTCCATGACGGTCCCGCCGTCGTCCACCACGCCCCGTCACCTCCCGGCGCCTGGGGGAAGATCGAGCACTACCGCCACCTGCTGGGCACGCTCCTGCCGGCGTGGCTGCAGGCTGATAGCCCACCTCCCGCCTGGGTCTACCAGCTCGTCATTCACCGCCTCATCCAGGTCACCGAGGCAGACCGGGGACTGCGCTTCCCCTCTGCCCGGCTCACGGTGGCCGAGCGTGCCGAGGTGGCCCAGCTGCTGCGCTCCGTCACTCGTCATGTTCCTGCTGCCCAGATCGAGGCTTACTGCTCCACGCCGCTGGCCGTGGGGCGCCGCACCGCCCTGACGGCCCTGGCCGCCGGACCCATGCCGGCACCGATCCTGCCCTCAGCGCGCAGGTTTCGCAGCGACCAGAAGGCCACCTACTTCTTCACCGGGGCCCTGCCCGCCGAGCAGTGGAAGGTCGACGGCAGCTGGGCGAGCCCCACCAGCGCCAAGACGGTCGATCACCGTTACTTCGACGAGGTCGTGCTCCACGAGCGCATCGTCTGGCTGCCCAAGGGAGAGATCACCGCGGTCATCAACGGCCAGGAGCTTCCGGTGGCTCCTTACCGGGGGAACCCCAGACCCCCTGAGACGGTACCCGGTCGGCACCCTCACGGAACATCGCCCTCCGGGCTGCGCCGACGTCTGGCCCGGGTCCTCGGCCGCGGCAGCACGGAGAGCCCGCCCCAGCAGGTCAACGCGTCGTCGGCCTCGACTGTGTCGTCCTCCGCGGACTCCTCGGCGCCCTCGCCGTACACGGCCTCATCACCAACCGACTGGCCGCGCACCTGGCTCTACATGGACCGTCATGACAGCGCAGGTGACAATGCCGAGCCGCTGTATCGCTACGCCCGCACCCACGCCCCCAGCGTCCGGCACATCTTCGTCATTGAACGCACCTGCCCGGACTGGGACCGGCTCGCGCAGGACGGCTTCGTCCTCCTCGACCCGACAGGTCCCGGCTTCGACGCCGCTTGGGCCGGCGCCGAGACCATCATCCTGTCCGACATCGGCGATCCACTCATCAAGGATCGCCTCAACGGCGCGGGCACCGGCACCGACCAGCGCGTGGTCTTCCTCCAGCACGGCGTGACCATGCGCGATATGTGGCGCTGGTTCAACGGCTCCCGCCTGGACGTCGTCGTGTGCGCCACCGCGCCGGAACAGGCGGGGCTGACGGCGGATCACACCTCCTACACACTCACCGACCGAGAGGTCTGGCGTACCGGATTCCCCCGCCACGACCACCTCTACAGCCTCCTGGGACAGGACCGAGACCGTATCCTGCTGGCCCCCACCTGGGCCCCGGAGGTCTCACGTGCACTTGAGAACGATCCCGACGCCGTCGGGCTCCTCAATGAGCTCTACCGGCCGTGGCTCGAGCTGGCCGCCGGCCTGACCCAGGCGGGTCACCACCCGCTCCTCTTCGCCCACCCCAAGCTCGCACTGAACGCGCCCGAGTGGTTCAGGGCCCTGGGCGTCCCCTCGGTCTCCGGCCGTGAGCTGCCCGAGACGCTGGCCCGTTCCTGGGCCGTCATCTCCGACCGGTCCTCCGTCCTTGACGAGGGCATGCTCGCCGGCTGCGTCGGCATCGTCTGGGACCCCCACGGCCGGCCCGACACGGATCACTACAGAGCCCGGCACGAGGCCGTTGGCGCCGTCTGCGCCGACACCTCTGAGCAGGTCTATCAGGCGGTGGAGGACGTCGTCTCCGGCCGCGTCGTCGCCCCCGAGGACCTCATCCTGCTCGACTCCGGAGCCTGCGCCCGTCTCACCAAGCAGCTTCAGCGCGACATGATCTGATGCGCAGCCTGATTCCTGACGCGCTGCGGGCGGTTCGTCGCTCTCCCCGTGTCAGCCTCGTCAGCCCCGTCTACGGCGTTGCTCCCTACCTACCACGCTTTCTCGACTCCCTCGATGCCCAGGACTACCCCCACGACCGTCTCCAGGTCGTGCTCGTCCTGGATGGTGCCTGTGACGACTCACCCCGAATCTGCCGCGCCTGGGCCGGGCGAACAGACCTCGACGTCGAGATCGTTGAGACCGACAACGGTGGGCAGGGCAGGGCCCGCAACCTGGGAATGGAGTACGCGCGAGGAGACTGGATAGCCTTCCCCGATCCCGATGACTGGCTCGCCCCCGACTTCTTCACCCGGCTGCTGGATACCAGGCGCCGGGGTGACATCCTGCTGACCGGCCGCACCGTCATCCACCAGGAGGGCAACCGGCTGCGGCACCCCCTCGACTTTCGTTTCCAGGACGGGACCGCTCGGGTCGACGCCGCCCGCCAGCCACAGGCCATCCAGCTCTCGGTCCATGAGTGCCTCCTTCGCCTCGACCAGGCGCTTGCGTCTCGATTCCCCGAGGACCGCGAGGCCCCCACCTTCGAGGACGCGCTCTACCTGGGAGGCATCCGAAACGGCTCGGGCCGCATCGTCTACGTGCCCGACGCCGTCTACCACTACGACAAGCGGGCCTCCGGCGACTCCGCGGTTCAGACCGCCTGGTCGCGGCCAGGACGCTACGACGCCCAGATGCGCACGCGCTACCACGCACTTCTCGACGTCGCCAGTGACGCGCCCTGGGCGCAGCAGACGATCCTGTACGACCTGGGATGGTACTTCGGCGTCGTGGACGGCGGTCGGATGCCCGCCGAGCCGCCAGGACTGGCTCAGGCGCACGCCGCCGAGATGCGACGGCTGGCGCACAGGCTCGATGCCGACCAGATCATCCGCAGCCCCTGGGGAAACCTCGGCGCCCGGGATCGGGCCCGGCTCCTGCTGTGGAAAGGGCAGCCTGAGGTGGCGGTGGTGCGCGACGGCGAGGTCATGGAGCTCTGCACCGTCGAGCCTCCCGGTGGGCGGGCTGAGCCCCTTCGCTACGCCGGAACCGACGTCGGTTGGGTCCTCACCGGCTCTGAGGCGCAACGGCGCTACTCCGGCGAAGGCGTCCCGCGTATTCCCCTGTGGCCCAGGAAGCCCCGGCTGACTGGAGCCGGCGGCCGTTAGCACCGGTCGCCGGTGACATCACGTCGGTACCCCGGCCGTGCACCTGGGCCGGACCGCTCCGGCAGTCGCTCCCCTCTGAGCCTCGTTGGACGGGGTCTACAGTGCCGGGGCGAGAGCGCGTGGCGCCTGCGCGACCTCCAGCTCGTCGGCCACCCATGAGTACAGGGTGCCGGCGTAGTGGAAGGGGGCGGCTCCCCAACGGTGCGCGTCATCGGCGACCACGAGCTCATCGGGTACGTGAAGGATCCGTATGTCGGTCTCTTGACGGACAAGGTCGACGTAGCGGGTCATGACCCAGTTGGCCTCCATGGCCGTCTGCCCCCAGCTCGGGACTGTCAGCTCACCCGAGGTAGTCCTCGTTGCCCACGGCACGTTGAGGAGAATCGTCCTCCTCGTGAGATCGAGCCGCTTCAGCAGAGTGTGGAAGCGCAGAAGGGCCGGCCGCCACAGGTGCAGGTGCTCTGCCGTCCCCAGCTCAAGGAACCTGGCGGTGAGTCCCTCGTAGAGGCCGGCTGTCATGGCTTCTGTCGAACGCGTCAGAAACGCCCCGGGGGACGTCTCCAGGACACCGAGACGCTCATCAGTCAGGTCCCACAGCAGGAGATCCGTGCGCGCGGCCACAGCCGTCAGCTGGGCCTCCAGGTTTCCCACCACGTCCGACATGAAGCAACGACGAGCGAATGGCGATGCCAGGAGGGACAGGTCGAGGTCTCCGACGTCGGCTGGGCGCCCCGCGCTGATGAGGGACTGACGGGCGATGTAGCGCTCCACGCTCCACCCCCGGTTCTCCATCTCACTCGCGGCGTCCCTGGCCACGCAGGATCCGTAGACCGTGATTCGTCCTGTCATCGCGCTGTCCTCAATGCGCATGGTCATACTCCTCGAGCGTGTCGATAGGGCAGCGTGCGACTCTCCGAGCGCTGGATCCGCACCCCTGCTGGTTTCCACTTCTCCCTGCACGTGGCCAGAATCGTGGCGGCCTTGTCCGGTTTGTCCTTGGCGATGTTCCAGGACCACCAGCGGTAGTCATGGGCGATCTGGGGACCTGGGCCATCTCCGATGAGCTCGCCATCCATGAGCCACAGCGCCCGGGTGCACATCTCCTCGATGACCTGTGCGGCGTGGTTGACGATGAAGACCGTCCCGGCACCGCGCCGCAGCTCAGTCATCTTGTTCTCGCTGCGTTCCTTGAACGCAGCGTCTCCGGTGGACAGGGCCTCATCAATGAGGAGAATGTCCGGGTTCGCGGCGGCGGCGATTGCGAACCGCAGGCGTGAGGACATTCCTGAGGAGTAGGTCTTCATAGGGCGGTAGATGGCCTTCCCGATTCCGGTCAGCTCGATCACCTCCGGCAGGATCGCGTCGATCTGGTGGGGGGCCAGCCCCATGGCCAGGCACCCGAGGCGCACGTTCCGTTCTCCGGACAGGTCTGGGACAAGGGCCGCATTGACCCCAAGCAGCACCGGATTGGAACGGGCACTCACCGTTCCCGACGTCGGTGTCTCCAAGCCGGCGATCACGCGAAGAAGGGTGGACTTCCCGGCCCCGTTACGCCCCAGGATTCCGATCGATTCTCCGGCACGTGCCACGAAGGAGACGCCTTTAAGGGCATCGACACTCACTTTCGGTCTCTGCCCCGTCATACCCAGGAAGATCTTCTGGGCGGGTGACGTGGCCCGCAGGTCCTCGGCGTCGGTGGAGGGGACTCGGTAGCGCACCCGAAGGCCATCAGCGACGACGGTGGCCGTACCGAGTCCGGTCTCACCACTGTCCGCCGCGGTCATGACCGCGTGGCCGGTGACGCCGTCCGGTGCCATCATGATGACGGGGAGCCTCGCGGTTGACTCCTCCGTATTCTCGGAGCGGTGCGCCGTCTGAGCGTTGAGTGGACGGTTCTCAGCGTTCGACACCGTAGTCCTCTTCCTTCTCCCAGAAGAACACGAAGCCGACCAGGGCCAGCCCGAGTGACCAGGCACTGAGAATGAGCCACATACGTGCCTCGGGAACGCGCTGGTACAAGATCGCATCGCGATACATCGAGATCATGAGATAACCGGGGTTGAGGTCCATGGCGTGCAGCATCATCGGGTGGTCGATGAAGCGCTCGTAGGAGAAGAAGACTCCCGAGGCGTAGAACCAGAACTGGGTCAGGAAGGGCCAGATGTTTCGCAGGTCCGGAATCGTCGTCGTCATACGAGAGGTGATCAGTGTCAGCCCCAGGCTCATGAACGCCTGGAGGGCGAAGACCGGCAGAACCAGCACCCAGTGCCAGCTCGGCCAGGCGTGCGGGGGAAGAACAACCACGAGGATGAGGACCGCGATCATCGGGGGGATCAGATCGATCGCACAGCGAATCGTGTACGACACGGGCAGCGCGGCCCGGGGGAAGGAGAACCCCCGAATGAGGTTCTTGCCGGTCGCGATCACCTGGCTGCCGCCGGTCACTGCCCGCTGCAGCGGCGGGAAGAACGTGACCCCGATCATGAGATAACCGACGAAGTTGTTGATACCGCGGCTTGTCTGCAGCATCATCCCGAACACGATGAAGAAGATGGTGGCATCGAGCATCGGCTTGGCGATCAGCCACGCATTCCCCAGAAAGGTGCCGCGTTGAGAGCCCAATGCCCGGGCCCGGGCGTCGGCCCAGATGAAGTGACGTCGTTGCCAGAGGCGGCGGATGTAGATCGACAGTGGAGGACGCCGACCCACCGGGTACAGCTCGCTGAGCTCGACAACGCTGACACTCACCTCAGACCTGTCTCCCCAGAACGGCTGTCCGTCCGGCCAGGTCATCCACGAGGCCTCGCTCATACCAGCTCCTTGTAGATCTCGATCTGACGGGCGGCGTTGGCGTCCCAGGTAGGCAGCCCCTGCTGCGGCGGACAGGACAGTGGACCGGGGGGCTGGGACGGATCTCCGGCTGAGGCCGGGCCTGACCGTCCACCCGACTCGGCCGCCATCCGGATCAGTACCCGGGCGAGTGCCTCCGCGTCACCGGGGGGAAAGGACCGACTCGCGCCTAGGGCGGTGAGCTCCCTGAGAGCGGGGAGAGAGGAGACCACCACCGGCCGTCCCAGCGCCATCGCCGTCATCGGCTTGATCGGCGTCACCAGCCGACACACCGGCGTATCGAGCCTCGGCACGCAGAAGACATCCAGGGCCTGGTACCAGTTCATGGCCGATGAGCGATCCACCCGTCCTGGAATGACGCATACCGACCTGCCCAGTCCCAGTTCCGCGGCCAGGGCCACGAGTCCAGGACGACTGACCCCGTCGCCCACCAGAGCGCATCGAATGTCGGCGCCCTGGCCGCGGGCGCGCGCCACCGCCTGGAGCAGCACGTCGAATCCCTCATAGCCGACCAAGGAGGAGACGCTCCCCACCCACAGGCCATCACGGGCCAGCCCGAGGGCTGCGCGGGCATCAGCCGACGGCAGCCCGGTGACGGTGAGGACCTGTGGGTCCACGGCGTTGGGGACGACTGCGATTCGTTCCGGAGCGACCCCCCGGGCGGTGAGATCCTCGGCCTGGACCTGCGAGAGAACGATGACGGCGTCAGCGCGTCCGGCCATCTCGGCCTCCTTGTCCCGCAGCAGCGCGAAGCGCTCGGAGCCCAGAGCCTCGGATTCCTGCCAGGACGGCCTGCCGGCCACCCAGGTGCACTCCAGCACTCCGCGCATCTCATAGACCCAGGGCAACCCGTAGGAGCGGGCCACGGACTGGGTGACCAGGGCATTGACGTAGTTGGTGGTTGTGTGCAGCACGTGCGGGGAGAACCGCTCCACCTCACGGGCCAGTGAACGGCTCATCTGAGTCAGCCGGGCGATCGGGGACGCCTGAGTGCGAGACGGAAGAATCCGCCGGTAAGTGATGGAGTCGACGACGTCGAACGCTCGCGCCGCGGGCCTGCCGATGATGACGGGGTAGCCGATACGAGTCACCGCCCGTACGGCGAGGCCGGCGGAGGCCTGCGCCCGCAGAAGGGCGTGTGAGCGAAGGGTGTAGCCGGACTGGGTATGCGGCAGCGAGCTGGTCAGCACATGAAGGACCCGGAGTGGTTCGGTCGGGTCGGGCGATGTCCAGCTCGCTGCCGGTGCGAGCCGGGGGAGATGGAATCCCGGGCTCATCATGGCCAGCTGTGAGCGCAGGCGGGCTTGGTGCGCCCTGGCGTCCGGCGCACCGTCCAGGGCCCGGACCGCAGCACTCAGGTGCCCCCGGGCCCACAGGTCCCGTGCGCGTATCGGCGCCGGCAGATCATCGACGTCGAGGTGGCTCAGCTCGATGCCGCCGAGCTGGACCGCCAGCTCAGCGGCGAGCCGGCGCCCCACGGCCGAGCGGGGTACTGACCGCCTCAGTGCCCGGCAGGCGGAGTCGGTCCTGTCGGCGATGAGTTCCGACAGCGCTCGGCGCAGCTCGTCATCGTCTGCACCGGTGCCGATTGCGCGGGCCGCGCGCTCGCGCCAGGGCCCAGGCAGTCGGCGTGCCCCCTGCAGAGCCAGCAGCAGTGGGTCCTCGACCAGCTGTCGGGCGGCGGACGTGCTCAGTAACGACAGATTCCTCAAGATCTGGGCGTCAGTCACCGGTCACCTGCTTCAAGAGGGACTCGTAGCGCTCCGCCATCTCCTCGGCGTCGGCGTTGTCCTCCAACCACCGCTGCCCGCCCGTCACGCGCAGGCGGCTGCGGTCAGCGGCCAGGCTGATCCACAAGGCGGCCAAGGCCTCAGGATCCTGTGGGGCAGTGACGTCGCCGCAACCGGCATCCTCCACGATGCGCCGAGCCTCACCCTCGACCGAGGCACTCACGTGCAGGCCCATCGCCATGATCTCGTAGAGCTTGGAGGGAACCGTCAGCGACAGAGCCGGCCAGTCCTGCAGGCTGACCAGCACCGTGTCGGCCCATGCATAGTGCCGGCCTACCTGATCCCAAGGCACGGTGGGGCGCATTTCGACGGGGGCTGCGAGCCGGTGCGCCAAAGTCGCGACCTGATCGTACTGGGCGCCGTCGCCGACGATGCGCAGCACGATCTGGGTGCCGCGCTGCCGGGCGATGTGCGCGGCCCTCACCGCGCAGCCGATCCCCTGAGCACGGCCCACCGTCCCCAGGTACAGCACGTGGAGGGCGCCGTCCGAAGGCCGTCGGCTGATGCGGTCCCTATCTGGGGGCACGTTACTGCCGGTGTTACGGACTGTGACCACTTGGCGCAGCCCTCGGGCGCGCAGGACCCGTGCGAAGGAGTCCGTCGTCGTCACCACGGATGTGGCTTCTCGCTCCAGCCTGGTCACCAGAGGCGGGATCAGGCTGCGCACGCTCCGGCCGACGACGTCCGCTCCGAGGGAACGGCGCGGCACCTGTGCCTCGGTGGAGGCATGGGCGGATGATGAGTCCCACTGCTCAGCAGACATGAACAGGTCCGGCCAGGCGTCACGCAGCTCCACCACGACCGGACGACGGAGCACTCTGCCGAGGGCCAGTGCCGCCGGGAGGGTGGGGAGTCCGGGAACAGACCCGAGGATGACATCGGGTCTGTTCGCGCCGCTGAAGCGCCTGATCCCCAGACGCACGGAGTCGGCCGCAGCGACCAGCTGGTCAGCACCACGTCGGCGCAGATCAGCATCGTACGAGCGGAAGGCGGTCCGGTGCACGATGGCTCCGGTGACGTCTCGTGAGACCGAGCCGGGCCGGTGAGGACCGTCATCCTCCAGGAGACGACCACCGGGGTAGTGAGGGCAGGGGGCCAGTACCGCGAGCTCATGACCACGCGAGACCAACGACGTGGCCAGCCGGTTCCAGCGCCGTTGAGGGGCGCCGACCTCGGGGGGCCAGTAGTGGATGAGGAGAAGGATCCGCATGCCTCACCTGGTTCCGTGTGGTGTGAGGAAGGGGCTCGATGCACCGACGATGGAGGGCGTCTGCAGATAGAGGAACAGGATCGTGGTCATGCCGACCAGAGGCATCCAGATCCGACTGGGGGAGACGATGCTGGCCGCTGCCAGCGCGGAGCACGAGACGGCCGCCAGGGTCACCAGAAGAGCTGATGCCCAGTGCGGCCATCCGGCCGAGACCAGACGCTGGTAGACGTGAAGCTTGTGCGGCTCGTACCAGCGCTGTCCGGTTCTCATTCGCATCCACAGGGTGTAACCGGTATCTGTCAGCAGCACGAGGAGAGGCGCGACGGCGGCCTCCACGGCCACGCCCTGGGCGAGGCAGACCGTCACCGCGAAGGCCCACGCCCCACCCAGTGCGTATGATCCTGAATCGCCCAGGAACACCCTGGCTCGGGGTGCATTGAAGGGGAGGAACCCGAGGCTCGCTCCAGCCACCGAGATCATGACGAGCCCCAGGCCGGGAAGCGGAGCCACGGTAGCGACCAGGACGTACCACAGGGAGGTCGCCACCGCGTGGCCGCAGGCCAGTCCGTTGGCGCCGTCCATGAAGTTCGTGGCGTTGACCAGCACGGCAGTGCCCATGCTGACAACGGGCGCCCACCACAGCGAGGCCTCGAGCACGCTGCATACCGCGATCCCGAGTCCCGCCCCCAGGGCGAGCTGGAGTATCAGACGGGTCCGCACGGCCAGGGAGAGCAGGTCCTCGGCGAGACCGACCAGTGCGAAGGCGAGCACCGTTGTCAGCCCGATGAGAGCGATGTCGAGCCTTGCCACGACGGCTCCGGCGCCGAACCGGTGCAGCGCCACGAGCCCGGCCACCCAAGCGGTCAGTGAGACCGCTAGAACGATGGCAAGCCCGCCGCCGCGGGGGACAGGACGCTGGTGGAGGGATCTGTTCTCAGGCACGTCGATGACGTGTGCCCTCTTCAGAAGCGGTATCACAACCGCGGTCAAGGACGCGGAGACGCCAGCAGTCAGCACAAGACCACTGAGGAGCGCGACGGTCATGAGGCCGGCTCCAGTCTGCGCCGTGCGCGAGCCCGCCATCTCAATCGGCGTCCCCACTGGCCTGCCACGGCAATGACGGATCCGGCGACACTGGCTGTCCACGGTAGCAAGTGGACCTCCGTGGTGAGGTCAAGGAAACAGGATCCGATCATGAATCCCGCCCCCGCGACGATGATGAACGGCATGACCCGTGTAGACGCCCACGGCCAGAACCGCCACGTGACGCACCATGCGGTCATTTGAATAAGAACCGCGGACGTGATTCCTATCAGGAGCATCCGAGGATAGAGGATCCGATGCGCCGACATCAGTGTCCTGATGAGAGTCGCCAGGAAGAGCCATAGCGCCCAGGAGATCATGTCTCGTCGTACCGCCGAGAAGTCTGAGGGGAGGAAGGGCGGCGATGTGGTCAGTGACGGAATGCCTGAGGTGCTCGGGGGAAGGCAGGGGAAGGTCCGGGTAGGGGTTACTGCGACCACAGGCGACCTCCAAGCTTCTGGGGTGGGCAAGGCCTGGGGAAGGCCTTCTTTACTCGTTTTCATATAACGGTAGTGGTGCCGTAGAGGTGGAAATACGACTGTCGCCATAATTGGGTTGTCTGCAATCAGAATGTGATGTTCGGGGCCTGCTGTGATGACGTCGAAACCGCTTGTAATCGTTGTGATATCGCGGAATATGGGGTTTGGGTTACATGATGGACTCAGCTGGCGAAGATGTGGCTCAGAGGGTGGGAGCGCAGTTCGGCGCATTCATTGAGTTAAGCGATAATGGGTGATCGCCGCCATAGTCGAAACCCTGCTGCGGAGGGGTAACAAGCGAATTTTGGCGGGATGGAACTGCATAGACTTAACTGCAAGCGCGATCAACCGCTATACGCGCAACCAACGACAATGCCATCGGTTCTTGTGTGAATCATACAAACGCCGATGGTCCCGATCCTGAGGAAATTTCTGATGAAACGCGTGATCACCTACGGGTCCTTCGACCTGCTCCACTACGGGCACATTGAGCTGCTGCGTCGAGCCAAGGAGATGGGCGACTATCTCATCGTCGCTCTGTCCACCGATGAGTTCAGTGCCTCTAAGGGAAAGCGCGCCTACTTCTCCTTCGATCAGCGCAAGACGATGCTCGAAGCCATTCGGTATGTGGACCTGGTCGTTCCCGAGCAGACCTGGGGGCAGAAGAGCCAGGACATCGATGAGTACGGCATTGATGTCTTCGTCATCGGCGATGACTGGATTGACACCTTCAACGAGCAGCTCGAAGGGCGCTGCGAGATCGTCTACCTGCCCCGGACCCCGGAGATCGACTCCTTGCGGATGCAGGAGTGCTGTGACGCCGAGGAGGTTCGTGGGCTGTGAGCTGCGTCAGACGCGACGGCTGTGTCCGGGGCCGAAGTAGACGTCGTCGAGCGTGGCGGTCATCAGGGAGCGCTGACGAAGGATGTCGATGATCTGGCCGTAGACGTGAGTGATGGTGGGGAAGTTCGCGTGACCGATGACGATGTGCTGAGCGAGCAGCCACTTCTGCGCCTCGCCGAGAAGTACGTCCGGCGTGAGCTGCCCGGAGTCTCCGAACGAGCCGTACCACATGGTCGCGGTTGTGTATCCCGCTTTGGCGCAGACCGAGTCGGTGAAGGAGCTGCGGCCGCCGTAGGGGGGTCGGACGAAGGGAGTGCCCGTGACGCCGTAGGTGTTGCGCAGCAGGTTCTCGCACTGGGTGAGCTCGTCAATGATCTCCCCCTCAGACAGTGTCGTCAGATCCGGGTGCGTCCAGGTGTGGTTGGCCAGCTGGACCTGTCCCGATTCCACGAGGGGAAGCAGCTTGTTCCGGTTGTCGGTCCAGCTCGGGTAGACGCCTGTGACGAAGAAGGTGAGGCGGACTCCCGAGTCCTTGGCGAAGTCAAGGTAGGCGTCCACCACTGAGGAGTCGACGCCGTCGTCGATGGTGATGGCCACGACGTTGCCGACGTTCTCCGGCAGGCCGGTGATGAGCGGATCCGCCGCAGTGGGAGCAGGTAGTGGGGGTGGTCCGTCCTGAAGGTGGAGTGGGCTGAGCGACGGTGTCGGCGATGGTGTCGGTGAGGGGGCTGCGGAGGTTGAGGGCGAGGTCAGCGCAGTGGATGCAGTCGACGAGGAGGCCGAACGGGACGCTGAGCGCATCGCGGCACAGGAACTGAGGCAGCCGGCAGTTCCGGCAGCCAGGGCGAGAAGGAAGTCGCGGCGTTGCATGGGAGGGACTTTCTCGAGCGTGAGGTTGCCAGTGCGTTAAGCGACCCGGGCGCCCGCTGTCGTGTGAGGAGAACGGGGAGGCATGGGTGAGTCGCTTCCCCCAGGTCGTCGTCAGAGCATGTCAGGGTCTGGTCTGCTCCATTCTACGCGGCACCGTGCCCGTTGAATACTGAGATAGGAGCCTTGAGAGTAAGGGGAGTGCGCGGCCTGCCGAAACAGGCGGATGGGGTGGCTGACGGGGTTTGAACCCGCGACCTCCTGGACCACAACCAGGCGCTCTGCCGACTGAGCTACAGCCACCATGTACGGCGAAGCCGCAACGAATCGGTACTGTATCCGTTCATCTCCTCGCACACCAAACCGAACTCGGTGCACTGCGTCACTTCGGGGTTGCTTCGCGTTCGCTTCGCGAATCTCGTCGGTTCCGTCACCTGGTCGGCTCCGCCAGTACGCGCTCAGCCGCTTCCTTGCACTCCTGGGAGCTCGGTCCCTCACCGCTGGGGAACAGGACGGCCCGGTAGTAGCGCAGCTCGTCGATGGACTCCAGGATGTCCGCCAGCGCACGGTGCCCCCCGGTCTTCTTCGGGGCGTGGAAGAAGGTCCTGGGGTACCAGCGCTTGGCCAGCTCCTTGAGAGAGGAGACGTCCACGATCCGATAGTGAAGGTGCTCAATGAGCTCGGGCATGTCGCGGGCCAGGAAGGCTTTGTCCGTGCCTACCGAGTTCCCCGCGAGCTGGGCGCTTCGGGGCTCGGGCACGAGGGAGGTCACATAGTCCAGAACCGTCTTCCGGGCCGCCTCCATCGTCAGCCCATCCTCCAGCTCAGCGAGTAGGCCGGAGGAGGTGTGCATGGTGCGCACGTAGTCGTTCATCTGCTCCAGCGCTGCGGCGGAGGGCTTGATGAGCACATCGATTCCTTCGGCCAAGGGTCTGAGCTCATAGTCGGTGACGACGACGGCGACCTCGATCAGCGCATCAGCGCCCAGGTCCAGGCCCGTCATCTCACAGTCGATCCACACCAGCGGGTCCGAGGTTGTCATCTGCTTGCTCACGGACTCCACTTTAGCCATTGCGCCGGACATCAGGTCATCGTGCCTCGCGCGAGGGCAGTGCGATTCACGACCGGCTCCTGGCGGAGCAGCCCGATTGACGCGAAGATCGCGATAAGGTCTCCGCGAAGCCTGACAGCCCCCGAGCGACACGGAGCACTTATGTCCCAAAGCCCCGCCCCCCTTCACCTCGGAAGCTCCTACATCATGGAGACCCGGATTGGAGCAGGTGCCCAGGGAGAGGTTTGGCGCGGCCGGCGTACAGACGCCCGTGAGGTCCTGGCTTTCAAGGTGCTGCGCGCTGAGCTGGTGGAGAATCCCGATGTCGTTGAGCGCTTCATCAAAGAGCGCTCAACGCTGCTGCGGGTACGAAGCCCCTACGTCGTGGCCATCCGTGACGTCGTCATCGAGGGCTCCACCTTCGCGATCGTCATGGACTACGTCAACGGAGGGGACCTGCGCGATCTGCTGAGGGCACGGGGCTCGCTGCCCCCTGCGCAAGTGGCCTCCCTGGGAACGCGTATCGCCCAGGGGCTGTCCGCGGTTCACCAGGCCGGGGTGATTCACCGGGACATCAAACCCGCCAACGTCCTGCTCAGCTCGCGTCCCAGCCGGGGCGGCGACCCGTCGGAGACGGTTGCCACCGGTATGGCGCCGGGAGGGAATGTGCCGGAGGCCGTCGTCCCTCGGCTGGCGGACTTCGGGGTGGCGCGCATCTGCGACACCTTCTCCGCCTCCCACCTCACCGGGGCCATTGGTACTCCGCTGTACATGGCGCCGGAGATCCTGTCGATGCAGGCCCCCACCTCCGCCGCCGACATCTACTCACTGGGCATCATGCTCTACGAGATGACCTGCGGGACGACGCCGTTCGTGGGAGAGCCCGCCCAGCTGCTCGGTCAGCACGCTCGGCGTGACGCGGGCCGTCCGTACGGTGTGCCCGACGCGCTGTGGGAGCTCATCGCTGCGATGACCTTGAAGCAGCCCGATATGCGTCCTCCCGTCGAGGTTGTCGCTCAACACCTGGATGCCATGCAGTCCACGCTGGCGGGTCTTCCGGCTGCGCCGAGGCTCGAGTCGCCTCCGCAGTCGACGGCCTCGGTCATGCCCTATGACTGGGACGCCCCCTCGGCCACGGATCCGATGGCGCCATCGGCGATGCCTCCGAGTCACTCGATGACCCCCGCCACGATGGCGATCGCGCCGGAGGCGCCAACTCTGGTCAGTGGGCAGCAGTACGCCCCCAGTCCCGGACAGGTTCCTCTCAGCCCGGGGACCGCGGGCACCGGAGGCTTCACCGCTCCTTCGACGCTGGCCGCTCCGGGCAGCTCCAGTCCCTCCGCGCCCGCCTTCTACAGCCAGCCGGGAGCCCAGTACACGGCGGCTGCGGCGGCTGGAGCGCAGGCCGGCGCCCGTCGGCGATGGTGGCGTCGTCGGTGGGTGGCTGCGGCCGCCGTGGTCGTCGTCCTGGCAGTGGCGGGGGCGAGCGCGACCTGGTGGTACTTCTTCTCCGGGCAGGAGATTGACGACAGGTGGCCGGCGGCTCTGCCGGCGGGCAATGGTCTCCGGGAGGACCTGCGCTACTCGGAGGTCTCCGAACCCGTCATGTCCTCAGACAGGACCACGATGGCTTTCGAGCACAGCGGCAAGGCCCAGCTCGTTGATCTCACGAAGAGCACGACGACGCCGGTGTGGAGCGGTGAGTGCTACAAGGTTCGGCCCTGGGTCGGTGGCTCGATGCTCTGCACCCAGACCACTGACGCATCCACGGTGATCGGGGCTGGGGGCAAGACCTCTCAGGCGCCTTTCTCCAAGGAGTCCTTCTACATCGGAGCGACGCAGGACCTCGGCATCGTGTCTGAACAGGGGGAGGTCTCCGACGGAGGCCCCATGAGGGGGTACGACGCATCCGGTAAGGAGAAGTGGAGCGCTTCCGGCCAGTACAAGGGGGGCCGGGTCCATAACGGCTTCATCCTCACCTACGAGACCAAGTCGCGACAGTTCCAGGTGCTGTCGGCCAAGACCGGTGAGGTACTCGTCTCGGAGCCCGGCAAGCAGCCGGACTCTGACTTCGACAAGGACACTCGATTCCCTGGCGGATTCAATATCGAGTCCGGACCGGAGGCCTTCTCGCGAGTGACGTCCTCAGGTGCCACGATCTACAAGGCCAACGGCAGCGAGGCGGCAACCGTCTCAGGAAAGTTCTCGGAGAAGCACTGGTGGGCGTCGTCAGCGCCACTGGATGCCTCGTCACTGAAGGATGCGTACTCCTCCTTGGCTAAGGCATCGTCCTCGACCACCCCCGTCATCGGTCCCAGCGGCACGGTCGACGTCGTCGTCGACACCAGTGCCTGCACGGCCAAGGTCGGCAGCAAGAAGCTCGAGCTGCCCGAGTTCACACAGAGCGAGGGGTGCCACATCAGGCCCATTGGTCTGCTCAGTGACGGACAGGTGCTGGTGGAGGTCGGGGAGTACAGCTTCTCGGACAGTGATCCGGGGAACCTCGTCGTTGCCGTATCGCCCGATACGGGCAAGGTCGGCTGGAAGGTTCCGGGCGCCTACGGCGGCACCGTCGTTCCCGCGAAGGACCAGAGCGACGCCCGCCTTCTGGTCGCTCAAGGATCCTCCTACACCTTTGATCTGGTGGTCTCCAGCATCACCAGCAAGTAGGCGTACATGCGATATACACGGCGCCGGGGTGCCGACCACCTCTGTGGTCGGCACCCCGGCGTTCGTGTCGGGACGGTCGAAACGGCTCAGCGACGCCCGCGGCGGGCCAGGGCGATGTAGCACGCCACCATGCAGGCCAGGCCGATGGCTGAGAGCAGGCCGTAGTTCGTCAGCCACTGCGCGGTCTCGTGCTTCCACAGCGCGTCGTCGCGGTTGGGCATGATGGCGAGCATCTCCAGGGTGGAGGAGGCCATTGCGTAGCCCCACCGCGATGGCATGAACCAGGCCAGCTGCTCGAAGACCGCCCGTCCTGAGATCGGGATGATGCCGCCGGACAGGACCAGCTGGGCCATGATTGAGACCACTAGGACCGGCATGACCTGCTCGGAGGAGGAGACCATCGCGGAGACCGCCAGTCCGAGGAGCCCTGAGACGAAGGCGACGGCCCAGCAGCAGAAGGCCAGCTCCAGTCCCGGCCACCCCTCCAGGATGACGGCATCGGTGGGGCCCTTGTTGAGTGCCAGGGCGATGCCCATCATCAGCGCGGTCTGAACGGTGGTGATGAGCGCCAGGATGGTCGCCTTGGAGAACAGGTAGGCGCCGGATCTCAGGCCGACGGCCTTCTCCCGCAGGAAGACGTCCCGCTCCCCGATGAGGTCGCGGATGGTTGCTGACATCCCGGAGAACGCCGCCCCGGTGATGAGGATGACCAACAGCTGCAGGGCCTGGCTGGAGTACCTGATGATCGGGGGAGTGGGGTTCTCCGGCGTCGGGGGAGTGGGCTCCGGGTAGTGGGGGACCGCGAAGCCGTCGCTCCCCTCGATCGCCTTGGTCAGCAGCCCCATGATGATGGGGAGCAGCAGCATGAAGGCGAGGTAGGAGGGGTCGGCCGCCACGATCCGCAGCTGGCGTCGCACGAGGGTCGAGACCTGCCGGAGCACGGACTGCTGCTTGGGCGGCTTCTCCTGCGTCGCCGGCCCGGCGGCTGCAGCGGGAGCCCCTCCGCGCCGCGTCGAGGGCACTGTGGCCTCCATGTACTGACGCAGCTCCGCGGTGTGGTTGCGGATGAGGGCGTAGACGTCGGCGTAGCCGTCCACGGCGGGCGGGTCGGGCAGAGTGCCCTTCGGGGTGTTGAGCAGCAGGCGGCCCTGCGAGGCGATCTCGTTGAGCCGTTGACGGAAGTAGGGGAGTACCTCCCGGGGGGAACCGTAGTAGACGGGCTTCCCACCAGCGGCGAGGATGAGGACCTTGTCAGCGCGGTCGATGTGGTTCTCATTGTGGGTGACGACGACGACCGTGCGGCCGCTGTCACCGGGACGAGTCCCATGAGCCAGGGACGCCAGCAGGTCCATGACGTCACGGTCCAGCTGGGGGT
>RBWB01581540.1_pt1 | contig 22695 bp, 20 predicted proteins | sample 2014201 | NCBI WGS metagenome assembly RBWB01 (sample SAMN10133834, study PRJNA383868) | Human oral metagenome, whole genome shotgun sequencing project. | isolation source: supragingival plaque isolated from 88 juvenile twins | host: Homo sapiens | place: Australia
ACCGCCCCGCCTCGGACGTCGTCATCGAGTCCGTCGAGATCGTCGACTGAGAGCACGTTCCCACGGGGCCCTTGTCGCAGCGGCACCCGGCCCCATGACCGCCCTCCAGGCCCTGACGAAAGGCACTCCGATGAGCATGCCCCGATTCGGACAGCGGTCCGACCCGCGCGCCGCCCCCGACTGCCCGCGGCACCCGGGCGCCCGCAGCGTCGACTACTGCAAGCGGTGCAACCGGCCCATGTGCCCCTCCTGCGTGGTCCCCACCGAGGTCCGCAGCATCTGCGTCGACTGCGCGAAGTCCTCGCGGGGCCGCAGGAGCGCGAGGCTCGGCTCCGCAGCCGCCTTCCTGCGCTCCTCCGGGGCCCCCGTCACACTGGTCCTCGTCGGCGTGTGCGTCCTCATGTACCTCCTGGTCCTGGTGGTCCCCCCCGTGCAGAGCCTGTTCATGCTGGTCCCGGCGTGGGTCGGCCCTCGCCCGTGGATCGTCGTGACGTCCGCCTTCCTCCACTCGGGGTTCCTGCACGTCTTCTTCAACATGCTCACCCTGTACTGGGTGGGTTCCGTGGTGGAGAGGGCCATCGGGCACTGGCGCTACGGGGCCGTGTGCCTGATAAGCGCCCTCGGGGGATCGGCCCTGGTGATGCTCTGGTGCTTCGTCCAGCCCGAAGCGCTCTTCGCCGCCACTGTGGGCGCTTCGGGCGCCGTCTTCGGGCTCTTCGGCGCGGTCTTCGTCCTGCAGCGGCTCTCGGGCTCGTCCACCGCGCCGATCCTCATCCTGCTGGGGATCAACCTGGTGTACGGGTTCGCCAACCCCGGGGTGTCGTGGCAGGCGCACATCGGGGGCTTCCTGGCGGGAGCGGCCGCCACGTGGGCGCTGCTGCGCACCAGTGGGCGCCCGGGCGGGACGCTGGCCCCGAGGGCCAAGCAGATCGCGGTGTGTGTGGCAATGGCCGCCGCGATGGCCGCCCTGTGCGCCGTGTCCTACTGGGGGCTCGTCGCGCTGTACGCCTGACGCCGCCTCGCGCGCCATGGCCAGGTCAGCCTAACCTAAGGGGGCAGGCTCAGCCCCGACGGAAGGAACACCATGGCGACCCCCTGGGACATCTACGACCAGCTCATCGACCAGATCCCGGCGGACATCACCGTCCAGAGCGCCCGCGCCGACGGGAAATGGCGGCGCATCGGCACTTCCGAGGGCGGGGCGGGCATGGCCTTCGGCATGAACGTCCAATCCCGCCCCCGTTCCGTCGCCGCCGCAGAGGACCTGGTCGGCCGCCCCCTCCGCGACGCGGCCAGCCTGGTCAAGAGCTGGAACTTCGAGGACGCGGGCCTGGGGATGGCGGCCATCAACGCCTACCACAGCCACACCGACCGGGCCCTCGCCCACGGTTTCACGCCCCTGGCGGAGAACAACTGGGGCAGGACCTTCCACGCCTACGCCGACGCCGTCGCGGGCAAGAGGGTGGCCATCGTCGGCCACTTCCCCTTCGCGCCCGCCGCCCTGCCCGACGTGGCGGAGCTCATCGTCCTCGAGCGCGCCCTCTTCGACGGCGACTACCCCGACAGCGCGTGCGAGTACCTGCTGCCCGGCGTCGACTGGGCGTTCATCACCGGCAGCGCCTTCGTCAACAAAACCATGCCGCGGCTGCTCGAACTCACCCGCGGCGTCCACTCCGTCGTGCTGGGGCCGTCCGCCCCCGCCTCGCCCATCGTCCTCGACCACGGGGCCAGCGAGGTCCTCGCGTTCGCCTCCTGCCACCCTGCGCTGCTCGAGGAGGGGCTCGCCGGGCGGCTCCCCGGCGGGATGTTCGACGCGGGGATGCGCGTGGGCCTGGCCCGCGGCTGACCCCGGGAGGACTGGCGTCGGCCGGTGGTAGCCCGGTGGTGCTCGGGGTGGTTGGAACAGCGTTCGACGGTGCCGCGGCCGCGGTGAGCGGGGGCGCGTTCGCCGCTGTTGCGGAGCAAGTGGCAACAGCAGTTCGACCGCGGCCCCGTCGGAGGAGAGTGCAGTGACCGCCTTTTTGGCCGTCCTGCGCAGTTGGTTAGCGCCACCACAGGGTCATGAGGAAACCGACCATCATGATGCCCAGGCCGATGACGATGTTCCACCAGGAGATCCCGGGGACCGGGTAGGCGCCGGAGGAGATGTAGTACACCATCAACCACACCAGGCCGATGAGCAGAAGGCCGCAGAACAACGGCGCCCACCACACCGGGCTCAGCGGAATCCCCTCGGTCCACGGGCGGATCTCGGTGTCGTCGGCAGCGTCCCTGCCGTTCTTCTTCCGCTTCTTCGACTCGGCCACATCTTTCCTTTCTCCGGGGAAGGCGGACTCGCCGCCTCGGCTTCGCGCCGAGATAACGGCACTGCACATAGCGTAGTCTCGGAGCAGGGCGCAGGAAAAGCGGGGCGCTCCGAGCGGGTCCTGCCCGCCGGTCCCGGCCGCGCCACAACCACAGGAAGGGAGGGCCATGAGCCGCCGTCCACCGCGCGCCGCCGCGGCGATCCTCGCGGTCACCATCGCCGCCGGGGCGCTCTTCTCCGTCTCCTTCCTCAACAACAGGCGCAACCCGGCCTCCGGGGGAGCGCTCGAGGACCTCGTGCGCGCCCGGCAGGACTCCGTGGCCTCCCTGGAAGCGCAGAACCGCGACCTGCAGAGCCAAATCGACCAGTACGCCGGGCAGTCCGGGGCACGGGCGGCCTCGACGACCGTCCCCGCCCTGGCCGCCTCGCCCGTCGTCGGCCCCGGGGTGGAGATCACCCTCACGGACGCCCCCGCCGACCAGGCCCCCGAGGGCGCCAGCCCCAACGACCTCGTCATCCACCAGCAGGACATCGAGGACGTCATGAACGCCCTGTGGTCCGGCGGCGCCGAGGCGATGACCGTCCAAGGCGCGCGCATCACCTCCAGGACCGTCATCCGCTGCATCGGCAACGTCATCCTGGTCGACGGGACCAGTTACTCGCCGCCCTACGTCGTCCAGGCGATAGGCGACCCGGGCGCCCTGCGCGAGACGGTCATGGCAAATCCACGTATCGTTAACTACCAGGCCTACGTGGCCCGCTACGGCCTCGGATGGGACATGCGGGAGAAAGACGAGTTGCGCTTCCCGCCCGCCGCAACCGACACGACCCTGAACTACGCACACGTGGAGGCACCAACGAATGGGTGAACACATCGCCCACGCCCGCCCGCCGAGGGGCAGGGGCCGCAGAATCTTCTGGAACACCGTCGGCGTCATCGGCGAGCTCCTCATCACCGCGAGCTTCGTGATCGGACTGTTCGCCGTGTGGCAGTTGTACTGGACGACGTTCCAGGTCCAGGGCCAGGTCGCCCAGACCATCACCGCCTACGAGGAGGACCACGCGCCCGTGGCGCGGCAAGCGGGCGAGGCGCGCACCGACGCCCCGCCGGCCTTCACGCGCGAGGTGTCCGACGGGGAGGTCTACGGGCTCGTCCACGTGCCCAGCTGGGACTGGATGAAGATCCCCCTCGCCGAGGGGACCACGTCGGCCGTCCTCGACAACGGGTGGGCCGGCCACTACGGCAACACCGCCCAACCCGGCCAGCTCGGCAACTTCTCCGTGGCCGGGCACCGGCGCACCTACGGCAACAACTTCCGCTGGATCGACCGCCTCGGGGAGGGGGACAAGGTCGTCGCCGAGGTCGACGACTTCTACGTCGTCTACTCCGTGCAGACCTGGGAGATCATCAGCGCCGACGACCCCGACCAGGTCCGCGTCATCGCGCCCGTCATCGACGACCTCACCTTCAACAAGGAACCCACCGAACGGTGGATGACGATGACCACCTGCAACCCCGAGTACGGCAACTGGGAGCGCTACATCGTCCACCTCAAGTTCCAGTCGTGGACGCCCAAGTCCTCCGGCGTCCCCGCCGAGCTGCTCGACGAGCCCGAGTCCTGACCCGAACGGAAGCACATGTACGCCTGGATATTCCGCCACCTGCCCGGACCCACGTGGTTCAAGGTCATTGAGTCCCTGGTCCTCATCGGACTGGTCGTCGCCGCCCTGTTCACCTGGGTGTACCCGTGGGTCCAGACCTACCTGGAGCTCGGGGACGCCTCAGTGGGCTGAGCCGCCGCGACCAGCCGCCGGAGCCGCCCGGGGGCACGAGGATGCCCGCACCGGCCTCCTACTGCGCCCGGATCCGCCGCGCGGGCGCCCGCTCCGCCCGTCCCATCGGGCGTGTACTGTGGGTCCCGTCCGCGCCCACTCGGCGCCGCGCCCCCGAACGCACCCGCCCCGGCCGGGGCCCAGCACCGTGGAGGAACAGATGACGCGCATCCTGTGCATCGACAACTACGACTCCTTCGTGTACACGATCGTCGGGTACCTGCGCCACCTCGGCGCCCGGGTCGACGTCGTCCGCAATGACGCGGTGGACCCCCAGTGGCACGACGGCGCCTACGACGGCGTCCTCGTCTCGCCCGGCCCCGGCGACCCCGCCGGCGCGGGCGCCACCTTGCGGACCATCGCCGAGTGCGCAGAGCGCGCGATCCCCATGCTGGGGGTCTGCCTCGGCATGCAGGCGCTCGGCGAGCTCTACGGCGGCGCCGTCGGGCACGCCCCCGAACTCATGCACGGGAAGACCTCGGTCATCACCCACGACGGGAAGGGCGTGTTCGCGGACGTCCCCTCGCCCCTGACCGTCACGCGCTACCACTCGCTGGCGGTCGACCCGGCCACCGTTCCCAGTGCGCTGGAGGTCAGCGCCTCCACCAGCTCCGGGATCGTCATGGGCCTGCGCCACCGCGACCTGCCCCTGGAGGGCGTGCAATTCCACCCCGAGTCCGTCATGACCCAGTCCGGGCACCTCATGTTCGCCAACTGGCTGGCGGTGTGCGGCGACGGGGGCGCTCCCGCCCGTGCGGCCACCATGGCGCCCGTGGTCGCCCGGCGCTCCAGCCTCTGAGGCGCAGGGGCCGGGCAGCGGGCGCTCGACCCATTGCCCGGCCCCTGGGGGCGGTTCGCGCGCTAATGGCTGGTCGGCGTAGGAGTGGGCGTGCCGTTGCCCTTCCCCTTGGAGACCTTCACATTCACCTGGGTCCCCTTGTTGACCTTCTGCCCCTCGGCGGGGTCGATGCTCACCACCTGCCCCTTCGGCTTGTCCGAGTCCACCTCGGTCATGTTCGGCTTCAGGCCCGCCCCCTCCAGAGCGGCTTTCGCGTCCTCCGCGGACGTGCCGACCACAGTGGGGATGGTGACCTGGTTGTTGCCGCTGGAGATGGTCACGTTCACCTTCGCGCCCTTCTGCGCGGAGGAGCCGGCCTCCGGATCCGAGTACACGATCTGGTCCTTCGGCTGTTCGGAGTCGTCGGTGAAGTCCACGGTCCCGAGTTTGAGGCCGACGTTCTCCAGCGCGGACCGGGCCTGCTCCTGCTTCATGCCAGACAAATCGGGCACGGCAACGGTGTCCGAGCCAGACGACAGGTACCCGGTGACAGTCGAACCGGCCTTGACCTTCGAGGCCGACGAGGGGTTGACCTTCGCGACCTTGCCCTCGCCGACCTCTTCCGAGGCGACCCGGTCGCTCGAGACCTCCCACTTGAGGCCGACGGCCTCCACGGCCCTCTTGGCGTCGTCGGGGCTCATCCCCACCAGGGAGTCGGGGACCGCGACCGAGTCGGGGCCGCTGGACAGCGTCGCCGTGATGGTCGACCCCTCCTCGGCCTGCTCTCCGCCGGGGGGGTTCGTCGAGACGACCGACCCCTCGGCGACACTGTCGGAGGCCACCCTGTCGGCCGCGATCGCCCACGTGAAGCCCGCGGACTCGACCTGCGCCTTCGCCTCCGCCTGCGTGTAGCCGACCACGTTGGGGACGGCCGCAGTGGCCGGCTTGCTCTTCCAGTTCGCCAGCGCGTACACGGAGGATCCGATGACAAGCAGCGCGAGGGCGATGAGCGAGCCGATGAGCATGGCACGGCGCTTGCGGGCGCGCGCCTCGTCCTCCTCGTTCGCCCCGTTCGCCGGGGTCGGGGCGGGGCCCTGCGCGCCCTGTCCCTGCCCCTGCCTCGGGGGGTTCGCGATCACCGTGGAGGTGGGCGAGGCGGCCGCCGAAAGGGGGATCGTCGCGGCAGTCTGGTCCTGCCGGGGCGTCTGCCCCATCCACACGGAGGTCTCCGGGGCCGAGACGCCGAGGCCGCGCGAGACCCGCATGAGGTCGGCCAGCATCGCGTCGGCGCTGGCGTAGCGCTGGTCGCGGTCCTTCGCCAGCGCCTTCATGACGACGCGGTCGAGGGCGTCGGGGATGTCCGCGGTGATCGACGAGGGGATGGGGGGCATCTGCCCCACGTGCTGGTAGGCGACCGCGACCGCCGAGTCCCCCTTGAAGGGCGGGCGCCCGGTGAGGAGCTCGAAGAGGACGACGCCCGTCGAGTACAGGTCGGACCGGGCGTCCACCTGCTCGCCGCGCGCCTGCTCGGGCGACAGGTACTGCGCGGTCCCCACGACGGCGTTCGTCTGGGTCATGGTCGCCTGCGAGTCGGTGAGGGCGCGGGCGATGCCGAAGTCCATCACCTTCACCTTGCCGTCGTTGGTCAGCATGATGTTCCCGGGCTTGATGTCCCGGTGGACCAAGTGGGCGGCGTGGGAGTACTCGAGGGCCTGGAGCACGCCCCCGACGATCTCGATGGCCTCGTTGATGGGGACCGGCATCCCGTCGGAGATGAGCTCCTTGACGGTGTGCCCCTCCACGTACTCCATGACGATGAAGGGGATCGAGATGGCCCGCCCCTGCGCGTCCTCGATCATCTCCTCGCCGGTGTCGTAGACGGCGACGATGTTCGGGTGGTTCAACGAGGCGGCAGACTGCGCCTCGCGGCGGAACCGCGCCTGGAAGATCGAGTCCAGTGCCAGGTCGCGGCGCAGCATCTTGATGGCGATCACACGCGACAAGCGGGTGTCGAATCCCAAGTGCACCTCCGCCATGCCGCCGCGCCCAATCAGGGAGCGGACCTCATAGCGTCCGGCTAAACGGCGGGCCACGGGCTCTGCCATGTCCTGACCTCCTCGGTAGGGGTAGTCCCTGCGTGCGCGGACAGCAGGGAACCGATCATGTGCTTGATCGTAACGGCTGCGAGGACGACGAGCGCCAGAACGACGAGGGCGACGATCACAGCCCTGAGAACGCGCTTGCCCAGGGGAACGGGTGGGGAGACAACAGAACGATTGTACTTCGTCGCCTTCGGGGGCTGTGTCGAATGCGCCGCCCTGGCGTCCAGGGCGTGCCAGCGGGGCTTGTCCGGATCCGGTTCAGTGCGCTGCTCGAACACCGAACGGCGGGGGCGGACGGGCGCGGTGGGAGTGCCCGACTTCTTCTTCGCAGCGGGGCGGGGCGGGGGCACCGTCCCGAGGATGCGCGCCACCGACGGCGATTTGCGCGTGATAACGGCCCCGTCGTCCTCGCTGCGCTCACGCCGTTCACGGCGCTCACGGCGGGCCTCCTCGCGCCTGCGCTCCTCCGCCTCGGCGCGCTCCCTGTGCTCGCGCTCCTGCCTGGCGGCGGCTTCGGCCTCGGCGCGCTGGCGCTCCTCCTCAGCCCGGCGCTCCTCCTCGCGGGCGCGCCTGGCCTCTGCCGCCGCGTCCTCCCGGTCGCGGGCCTTCTGGCGCTCCCTGAGCCTGCGGGTCAGTGCCTCCAGGCGCAGTGCCTCCTCCGCCTCGGACCTGGTCATCCCCGTATCGGTGACGGCGGCGTGGCGGCCGGTCGTGGTGGTGTCGGGCGCGGTGGCGCGGGGGCTGGTGAGGTCGGGGACGGTGAGCGGGGGCTGGTCCCCGGGCGCCCGCTTCGCGCGGGTGCGGGGAGAGGGCTTGGTCTCCACAGCCGGGTCGGTGGGCGCTTCGACGCCGACCGAGGCGCGCAACTGGGCGGGCATGGCCGAGCGAGCGGTCGTCACCCCCGGCTCCGCGTCCGCGACGGCGGCGGGCGCCACCGCCGCCACCGCCGCGCCCTGGCTGACGGCCGGGGGAAGGGGGGTGCGCATCGGCATGGGGGCCGCTGCGGGCAGCTGCTGCGAGAGCATCTGGGGCGGGCCGGACGACGGGGGCGCGGGGTCCACCTCGTCGAAGATCCGCACCTGCGGGTCCGATGCGGGCCGCGGCCGTGCGACGAGGCCCTCCGGCGGGCGCAGCAGCTCCTCGGGCAGCGTCCGCCTCGGCTTGTGGCGCACAGGGGCCACGATGGGGACGGAGGGCTGGACCGGGGTGCGCGGGGCGTTGGACCGGGACACGGACCTCGGCGGCGGCAGCGGAGTGGGGGTCACCGGGATGCCCATCGCCTTCGCCGCGCCGGCCAGCTCGCGGACGGCGGCGGAACCGGACTCGGGGCGCTTGGCGGGATCCTTCTCCAGCAGGTGCAGGATCACGTCCGCCAGGGGCTCGGGCACGAAGTCCGGCAGGGGCGGCACGGGGTCGTTGACGTGGGCGAAAGCGATGTCCACCTGGGTCTCGCCCGTGAAGGGGCGTTTGCCCGTGGCCGCCTCATAGGCGATGACCCCCAGGGCGTAGAGGTCGCCGATGGGGGTGGCCACCTCGCCCATCGCCTGTTCGGGCGGCAGGTACTGGGCGGTACCCATGACCATCCCCACAGCGGTCAGGTTCACCTGGCCGGTCGCGCGCGAAATACCGAAATCGGTGAGTTTGACCACGCCGTCGGGGCGCACGAGGATGTTCGCGGGCTTGATGTCGCGGTGGACGACGCCAGCGCGCGAGGCGGCCCCCAGTGCCATCGCGACCTGCACGAGCACCGGCATGAGGTACTCGGGGGCCAAGCGGGCCCCGCCGCGCAGGTAGTCGGTGAGGGGGAACCCCTCCACCAGCTCCATGATGATCCACCCGATGCCGTCCTCCTCGCCGGAGTCCTGCACGTTCGCGATGTTCGGGTGGGAGATGCTCATCGAATTGCGCGCCTCGAGGCGCAGGCGCGACAAGGACAGCTCCTCGCCGCTGAGCTCCGGGCGCAGCACCTTCGCGGCGACGATGTGGCCGCTGACGCGGTCGCGCGCCTTCCAGACCTCGCCCATGCCGCCCTGGGCGATGGGGGTGAGCAGGGTGTAGCGGCCGCCGAGGACGCGCCCCGCGCCGGATGTCATCTTCTGAATGGGGGTCACTGGAGCCCCGCTTCCAGGAGCGCGCGGGCGATGGGGCCCGCGACGGTGCCGCCGTGCGGCGTCGGCTCCGCCTCATCGCCCTCGACGACGACGGCGAAAGCGATCTGCGGGTCGTCCGCGGGCGCGAAGCCCACGGCCCAGGCGTTCGCGCGCGCGCCGTTGCCGGTTTCCGCGGTGCCGGTCTTCGCGGCGACCGCGACGTTCGGGATCGCCATCGACGAGCCCGAGCCGTAGGGCTGCGAGACAACGGCCCGCATCATCGCAGTGACCTGGTTCGCGATCTCAGGAGTGACCGGTTTGCCCAGCTGCGCGGGCTCCGTGGTCGAACGGGTCTGCAGGTCGGCGTCCACGACCTGGTCGATCAAGTAGGGCGCCATCATGGTCCCCTTGTTCGCGACGGCCTGGGCCACCTCGGCCATCTGCAGGGGCGTCGCCTGCACGGTGTACTGGCCGATGGAGCTCATCGCCAGCTGCGCGGCGTCGGTGTCGGAGGGGAAGACGGAGGGGGTCACGGGCAGGGGGATGGCCTGCTCCGTGCCGAAGCCGAAGCGCTTCGCCACGTCGGAGAGCTGCTGGTTCGTCAGCGACTTGGAGGCGAGCACGAAAGTCGTGTTGCACGAGCGCGCGAAGGCCTCGGTGAGCGTCGGCTTCCCGTCGCCGCACTGTGAGGACTCGATGTTCTCCACCTGGGTGGACGAGCCGGGCAGGGTCGTGGAGACAGGGGAGTCCATCCGCGTGTCCGGAGTGGCGATCCCGTTCTCCAGCAGGGCGACCGCGGTGAGGATCTTGAACGTGGACCCGGGGGCGTAGCGGTCCCCGCCGATGGCCCTGTTCACCAGGGGCCTGTTCGGGTCGGCCAGGAGGGCCCCGTAGGCGTCGTTCACGGACTGGGAGTCGAAGACCGCCAACGAGTTCGGGTCGTAGCTGGGCGAGGAGTACAGGGCCAGGACGGCCCCCGTCTTCGCGTTGAGGGCCACGACCGCCCCGCGTCGGTCGCCGAGCCGCTCGGCCGCGACCTGCTGCATCTTGTCGTTGAGGGTCAGCACGACGCCGCCGCCCTGGCGGCCCGCCCCGGTGAACAGGTTGCGCAGGCGCTGGGCGAACAGGGACTGGGACTGCCCGTCGAGCACCTCCTCGGCCGCCGACTCGAGCCCCGTCGACTGGGAGATCACGGAGGAGAAGTAGCCGGTCACGGACGCGTAGAGGGGGCCCTGGGAGTAGGAGCGCTCGAAGCGCTGGCTGCCGTCCTGCTTGGTGGACGAGGCGACCGCGCTCCCGTTGACGATGATCGGGCCGCGGTCGATCTCGGCGGAGTGCAGGATGGTGCGCTGGTTGCGCTCGTCGGCGTTGAGGGCGGGGGCGGCCACGAACTGCGTGTTCGTCATGCCCGCGCCCAGCAGTGCGAACATGATGAGGACGACGATGAAGATCCGCCGGATCTGGTTGTTCACTGGGCGTCACCTGCTTTCATGGGCTCATGGACCCCCGAGTTCCACGGCGCGGGGGTCGAGGCGGGGCGGCGCGCGGCGTCGGACACGCGGATCAGCAGGGCGACGGTGAGCCACGAGGACACCATGGACGAGCCCCCCGCCGCCAGGAACGGCGCCGTCAGACCGGTCAACGGGATCAGCCGGGTGATGCCGCCCAGGACGACGAACAGCTGGATGGCCAGCGAGAAGCTCAGGCCGGTGGCCAGCAGTTTCCCGAATCCGTCGCGGACGGTGACGGCGGCCCGCAGGCCGCGCTGGATGAGGACCAAGTAGAGGACCAGGATCGCCGCCATCCCGGTCAGGCCCAGTTCCTCGGCGAAGGACGAGAGGATGAAGTCGGAGTTGGCCAGGGGGACCAGCTGCGGGTACCCGCGGCCCCACCCGGAGCCCATGAGCCCGCCCGAGGCCTGCCCGAAGAGCCCCTGGACGACCTGGTAGGAGCCGCCCGTCGCCGAGTACACGTCGGGGTCGAGTGCGTTGAGCCACACGTTGAAACGGTTCGCGACGTGCGGGAACGCCTTCACCGCCACCGCGACGGCGGGGACGAAGAGGACGAAGCCGATGAGCAGCCAGGACGGGCGGTTCGTCGCCACGTAGAGGGTGGCGACGAAGAGGCTGAAGAACAGCAGGGAGGTCCCCAGATCGCGCTGGAGGACCAGGATCGCGATGCCGATCAGCCACACGACCATGATGGGGCCCAGGTCGCGCCCGCGCGGCAGCCGCAGGCCGAGGAGCTTGCGGCCCCCGATGGCCAGGTTGTCCCGGTTGGTCACCAGGTAGCCGGCGAAGAACAGGGCGAGGGTGATCTTGACCAGCTCGCCGGGCTGCAGGCTCATGGGCCCCAGGCGTATCCACACGCGGGCGCCGTAGGTCTCGGTGCCCAGGCCCGGGATCATCGGCAGCAGCAGCAGCACCAGCGACAGGGCGCCGAAGGTGTAGGTGTAGCGCCGCAGCCTCCGGTGGTCGCGCACCGCGGTCAGGAAGAGCGCCGCCAGGACGATGGAGGCGGCGACGTAAACGCCCTGGCGCATGCCGACGGTCTCCCCGCCGAGGCGCTCGTAGGACAGGTCGAGCCTGTAGATCATGGCCAGCCCCAGCCCCGTCAGGGCGACGGCGACCGGCAGGATCACGGGGTCCGCGTAGGGGGCCAGGAAGTGGACGCCGACCTCGGCGATGACCGCGAGCACGACCAGGACGGCCACGTGGGTGAACAGGTTCGCGGGCAGTGCGCCCGTGTAGTTCAACGAGGCCAGGACGTAGCCGCCGACGCCGACGGCGAGCGCCAGGAGCAGGAGGAGGACCTCCACGAGCCTGCGCGAGCGGGCGGGGGCGATCGACACCGTTGCCATCAGGACGCGCCCCCGTCGCCGCTCTGGGCGGCGCCGTCCGTCTGGGGCGGCGTGCCCGACTGGGGCCCACCGGACTGGGGCTGGCCCGACTGGGCGGTGTGGGCGTCCTGGGCGGCGCGCGCGTCCTCAGCGGTGCGCCGCAGGCCCGCCAGGTACTCGTCGATGGCGGCCCGGGAGGAGCGCATCACCGGCGAGGTGAGGCGCTGCTGGTCGACGGGAGTGAGTTCGGCCAGGCTGACCTCGGTGACCTCGATGGCGTGGGAGAGCTTCCACGGCCCGATGGACTGGGGGATCCCCTGGTGGATGACGACGTAGCCGTCCTGGCCGATGGCGTAGTACTGGCTCTGGCTCCACGCCCACGACAACCAGCCCGCCGCGGCGACCAGCACCGTCACCAGCGACACGAAGACCGGCGTCCACCAGGCCGAGCGGCCGCGGCCCTCCGCCTCGTCGTCCTCGTCGTCCAGGCCCACCGCGTGGGAGCCCAGTCCCGCTGCGCGCGCCGCAGCGCCCTTGCCGCCCCGGGACTTCGCGTGGCGGTCGGCCGCGGCCGCCCCCACGATCTCGGGCGGCGCGGGCGGGAACTTGCCGGCCGGGACGATGTCGGCGATGACGCACGTGATGTTGTCGGTGCCGCCGCCTCGCAGGGCGAGGTCGATGAGCTCCTCCGCGCACTCGCCCGGATCCTCGCGCTCGGCCATGACCTGGCCGATGGTCTCGGGGGAGACCAGGCCCGACAACCCGTCGGAGCACAGCATCCACCGGTCGCCGACCACCGCCTCGCGCACGGTCTCGTCGGGGGAGACGTCCGCCTGGGCGTCGCCGAGGATCTTCAGCACGACGTTGCGGTTGGGGTGGTGCTCGGCCTCCTCGGGCGTGATCTGGCCCGTGTCGACCAGGTACTGCACGAAGGAGTGGTCGGTGGTGACCTGCGTGAGGGTGTCCCCGCGCAGCACGTAGGCGCGCGAGTCGCCGATGTGGACCATCGCCAGCCGGTTGCCGCTGCGCATGAGGGCGATGCAGGTGGTGCCCAGCCCCTCAAGGTCGCGGTCCCGGCTCGAGCGGTCGGTGAGCTCTTCGTGGGCGTCCATGAGCGCCTCGCGCAGCAGCGGCAGCATCGAGTCCGCCGGGTGGGAGTCCGTGTCGAGGGGCACCAGGTGGGCGAGGGCCACGGAGGAGGCGATGTCCCCGCCGGCCGGGCCGCCCATGCCGTCGGCGAGGACCAGCAGGTTGGCGCCCGCGTAACCGGAGTCCTGGTTGTTGGAGCGCACCAGGCCGACGTCGGAACGCGCCGCGTAGTGGAACTGAACTGCGTGTGCGGACATTTCACCCAACCAATTCGAGGGTCGTCTGGCCGATACGGATGACGTCGCCCACCTTCAACTGGTGCGGGCCCGTGAGGCGCTCGTCGTCGATGAACGTGCCGTTCCTGCTGGAGAGGTCTTCGATCCACCACCCGTCGGCCTGGGGGCTCAACGCGGCGTGGCGGCTGGACGCGTACTCGTCCTCGAGGACCAGGGTGCAGGCCGGGGAGCGCCCGATGACGATGGGGGCGTCCCCCAGGGGCAGCATCGTCCCCACCAGGGGCCCGCCGGTGAGCAGCAGGTCCTTGGGGGTCTGGGGGGCCCCCGCGGTCGGGCGCTTGCCGCCCTCCTTGCGCTTCTTCTTCGACTGGCGGCGCCGCTCGTCCGCCTTGGAGCGGCCCTTGCCCCGGGGGGTCACGACGGTGCCGTAGATGTCGCGCCGCAGGGTGTTGACGGCGGCGAGCACCAGCAGCCACAGGAGGACCAGGAAGCCGATGCGGAATACGGTGAATGCGAGGTCGGTGGTCATAGAGCTCCGCCCTGGTCGGGATGTGTCCAGAAGAGGATCTTCGTGCGTCCGATGACGATCTGGTTGCCGTCGAGCAGCGTCGCGGCGTCGATGCGGTGCCCCTCGACGAAGGTGCCGTTCGTGGAGCCGAGGTCGGTGGCGATCACGCCCGTGGGGGTGATGCGCAGTTCGAGGTGGCGCCTGGAGACGCCGGAGTCGGACACGACGATGTCCGCCTCGGAGCCGCGGCCGATGACGGTGATCGGCTCGGTGAGCAGCCACTTGTCGCCGTCGACGTCGATGATGGGGTGCTCGGGGGAGGCCGACGAGGCGGTGGCCGGGGCGGCCGGGCCCCGGCGCTTCTCGGCGTCGACGCTGAGGGTGCCCGAGGACGCTGTGGGGTCGGCGACGAACTCGATGACGACGGGCCCCAGCAGCGCGTAGCCGTTGGCCATCGCGTGCTCGGTGGCCTGCTGGGCGAACTCGTCGGCGAGGACGTCGAGGCTGGCCTCGAGGGAGTCGAGGTCGGCGTTCGAGGCGTGGACGGTGAAGTGGTTCGCTGTGATGATCCGCTCAGCGGTGACGGCCTGGACGTGGTCGTCCATGGCGCGCCTGATGGCCGTCGTGATGTCGACGGGCTTGATCCCCGACCGGAACACGCGCGAGAAGGCGCCGTTGACGCCGCGCTCGACGGCGCTCTCAAAGCGGTCGAAGATGCTCATTGGTGTCTCCTTGTCGCCCTGCGGTACTCAGTGCGTGCTGGCCTGGGGGTCCGGGTCGCACCCCCTCGGGGGATAGTCTAACCGCCGTTGCCAGATGAGGCGGTGGCGCAGGGTCGGCCCGGTCCGCGGGGAGCCTGGTCGCGGGGAGGGCCCGTCCGCGGGGACCGGGTGGCCCGCCCGCCGGGGCCGCGTGGTCCCGCCGCCCCCGCCCCGGGCGGCGGGGCGGCCGGGCTCAGAAGTCCCAGTCCTCGTCCTCGGTGTCCACGACCTCGCCCATCACGTAGGAGGAGCCCGAACCGGAGAAGAAGTCGTGGTTCTCGTCGGCGTTGGGCGACAGGGCCGCCAGGATCGCCGGGTTCACGTCGGTGGCGTCATGGGGGAAGAGCGCCTCGTAACCCAGGTTCATGAGCGCCTTGTTCGCGTTGTAGCGCAGGAACTTCTTCACGTCCTCGGTCAGGCCGAGGGGGTCGTAGAGGTCCTCGGTGTACTGCTCCTCGTTCTCGTAGAGCTCGTAGAGCAGGGAGTAGGTGTAGTCCTTGAGGTCGTCGCGCCGCTCCTGCGTGGACTCGCCCACAGCCAGCTGGTACTTGTAGCCGATGTAGTAGCCGTGGACCGCCTCGTCGCGGATGATGAGGCGGATCAGGTCGGCCGTGTTGGTCAGCTTCGCGTGCGCGCTCCAGTACATGGGCGCGTAGAAGCCCGAGTAGAAGAGGAAGGACTCGAGCATCGTGGAGGCGACCTTGCGCTTCTCCGCGTCGTCCCCGTCGTAGTAGGACTTGATGATCTGGGCCTTGCGCTGCAGGGCCTCGTTCTCGTTGGACCAGCGGAAGGACTCGTTGATCTCCTCGGTCGACAGCAGCGTGGAGAAGATCGACGAGTAGGACTTCGCGTGGACGGACTCCATGAAGGCGATGTTGGTGTACACGGCCTCCTCGTGGGGCGTGCGCGCGTCGGGGATCAGTGAGACGGCGCCCACAGTGCCCTGGAGGGTGTCGAGCAGTGTCAGACCCGTGAACACGCGGTTCGTCATGGTCTGCTCGTCCTTGTTCAGGGTCTGCCAGGAGGGAAGGTCGTTGGACAGCGGCACCTTCTCGGGCAGCCAGAAGTTCCCGGTCAGGCGGTCCCAGACCTCCAGGTCCTTGTCGTCCTGGATCCTGTTCCAGTTGATGGCCTCGAACACCGGTCCGGTCATGGAGTCCTCCTGCTGTCGACGGGTGCGCGTGGGTTACCGCGCATGGTGACCAGGGTACCCGGGGGCCGCGCCGGGCTCACACGCGCAACGCGGTGCCGTTCGTCATCCCGGGGGCCCGCGCGAGGGCCCGCGCCGCTGGGCGCCGTGGGCGGGCGCTGCCCGCTCGGGGTCGTCGGCGTGCGCTGTGGGCGGGGCCCTCGCCAGCGCTCGCGCTACGGGCGCTTCCGGGCCCGGTTGCGGCATTGGGGCAGGGAACCACCCATTGGGGTAGGCAATTCGCCTACTCCGATGACTTGTTGCCTGCCCCGATGCGGGGGGCGCGCCCGCTGGGCACGCCGTCTGGTCGGTTCCTCCACCGGCAGGAAGGGTCCTGTGCCCCCGATGCGGTGGCCCGTGCCCTGGCGCGCGGGGGCTGCCGGCTCCGGGTCGTCGGCGTGCTCCTGCTGGGCGCTGGGGTAGGGTAGCGGCATGAGCGACGAACGCTGGATTCCGGGCGGCGAGGAAGAGCCGGTTTCCCCCGCCGAGCAGATGCCCCAGCCGGTGCGGCCCGCGGCCATGCGGTCCTTCGACGAGGACCCCGACGCCCCGGGCGACCCCGATGCCCCCGTGATCCCCGAGTTCTCCGAGGAGGACGCCGACTGGCGGCCTCCCGCCCCGGTGGTCCCCGTTTTCGACGAGGCCGATGCGGGGGCGACCGACCCGGACTCCACGCCCAAAGTCGTGTCCTTCGATCCCGATGCGCCTGTCGAGGCCGAGGACGCTCAGCCCTACTCGGACATGCCCGAACCCGAGGGCGGTTCGTCGGACGAGGCGTTCCGTCCCGGCGCCGACGAGGCGGGGGCGCCGGGCGCGGACTCCGCCGGAGGGCCCCAGGGGGCCCCAGTGGATGCGGGTGGCCCGGCTGATGATGGAGCCGTGGGCGGCGCGGTGGAAGCGGACGCTGCTGCCGGTTCTCCGGATGCCGCGCACGGCGGGGAGGGCCCGGAGGCCCCGGACGGGGCGGCGAACGACCGGGAAGACCCGGATGGAGCCGCGTCCGGGCCCTCGCGGTGGGCGGCGCCGAGCGACGGCTCCCCGAGTGGGGACGCGCTGAGCGGCGTTTCCCCGAGTGGGCGCGCGCGCAGTGGGGCGGCGCACACCTGAGGACGCTCAGAATCGTCCCGGCCTTGCCAGTCGGTAGGCTTGGTGCATGACGAATCCGCTGATCGACTCCCTCGTGGCCGTTGTCGCAGAACGGCCGGAGGACCTGCCGTTGCGCGTGCACCTGGCCGAATTGCTCATCGTTGACGGGCGGGGCCCGGAGGCCGTCCCCCACTTGGGCGCTGTCCTGGCCGCCGACCCGGCCAACGAGCACGCCGCAGCCCTCATGCGGCGGGCTCTCGGAATGCCCGGCCAGCCCGCGAGCACCGGTGGGGCGCCCTCCACTGGCGCCGGGGGAACCGATCCCGGGCCCTCCGTCAGCGCAACGCCCGCGATTCCGCGCGAGTCGTCTCACGGGGCTCCGCCCGCGCCCTCCGCCCCTGTTGGGCCGGCCGATCCGGCCGGTCCCGGATCCTCCCGCTTCGCTCCGGCCTCTTCCGACGGCGCGCACAGCGGGGCCCCGGCCCCGTCTGGTGGGGTGCCGACTGCGGATCCGGTTCGTTCCGACGGTGTGCCCAGCGGGGCCCCGGCCCCGTCTGGTGGGGTGCCGACTGCGGATCCGGTTCGTTCCGACGGTGTGCCCAGCGGGGCCCCGGCCCCGTCTGGTGGGGTGCCGACTGCGGATCCGGTTCGTTCCGACGGTGTGCCCAGCGGGGCCCCGGCCCCGTCTGGTGGGGTGCCGACTGCGGATCCGGTTCGTTCCGACGGTGTGCCCAGCGGGGCCCCGGCCCCGTCGGAGGGCGGGCACGGCCCGGTCCCCGAGGAGGGCCCGACCGCCCCTCAGGGCGCCGGCCACTCCCCAGCGGGTTCGGCTCCGGGCGGGCCCGCCCCGGTGGACAGCACGCCGACGGCCACGGAGGACAGCGGGCAGCCTGTCTCCGGGCCCGCCCCCGAGGCGCCGGCCCCGCAGGGCGCCCGGGAAGAGGAGTCCACCCCGCAGGGCGCCCGGGAAGAGGCGCCGGCGGATGGCGGCCGCCCGGGCGGCTTCGATTGGGACAGCGCCGAGGAGCAAGTCGGCGGCCCCGCGCCCGCCTTCGTCCAGGGGCGCGAAGCCGAGCTGAACGAAGGGACGGACCCGGGCGGCGAGGACATGTGGGACGTCGAGGCCTCCACCCTCACCCTGGCCGACGTGGGAGGGATGCAGGCGGTCAAGGACCGCCTCAACATGGCGTTCCTGGCCCCCCTGCGCAATCCCGAGATGCGCAGGCTCTACGGCAAGAGCCTCAAGGGCGGCCTCATGCTCTACGGCCCCCCGGGGTGCGGGAAGACCTACATCGCGCGGGCGCTGGCGGGTGAGATGGGCGCCTCCTTCGTGAGCATCACCCTCACTGACATCCTCGACCAGTTCATCGGCAACTCGGAGGCGAACCTCCACTCCCTCTTCGAGACCGCCCGCGCGCACGCGCCCGTCGTCCTCTTCCTCGACGAGATCGACGCGATCGGCCAGAAGCGCAGCCAGGCGAGCAGCTCCGGGTGGCGCGGGGTCACCAACCAGCTGCTCACCGAGATGGACGGCATCGACAGCGGGAACGAGGGCGTGTTCATCCTGGCCGCCACCAACGTCCCGTGGGACGTGGACCCGGCGCTGCGCAGGCCCGGGCGCTTCGACCGCTCCGTCGCGGTGCTGCCCCCCGACGAGCCCGCCCGCCAGTCGATCCTCCGCCACCACTTGGGGTCGCGGCCCGTCGAGGGCATCGACCTGGCCCACCTGGCCCGCCAGACCAATGGGTTCACCGGCGCGGACCTGGCCCACCTGGCCGACAGCGCCGTCGAGTACGCGATGATGGACTCCATGCGCACCGGCACTGTGCGCATGGTCACCATGAAGGACTTCAAGAGGGCCCTCAGGCAGGTGCGCCCCAGCGCCGGGCCCTGGTTCTCCACTGCCCGCAACATCGTCGCCTACGGCAACCGCGACGGGCAGTACGACGACCTCGCCGCCTACATGAGGGCCAACAAACTGCTGTGAGCGCGGTGCGCGGGAGCGCCGCGCGCCCGCCGGTCGACGGCGCCGGGAGCCCGCACTGCTGCCCTCCAGCGGGCCCGGCGGCGCACGTCCGCCCCGCTGCAGCCCCCGCCGCGATCGGCCGGGCAAGTCCGCCCAGGACCCGCAGACCAACGCCGTCCAACGACCCCGAGGAGGCACTATGCCGATCGATGACGCCGCCCGCGCTCAGATCGAACGCGCCGAGGCGCTGATCGAACTCGGCCGCCCGGAGCAGGCCGTCGAACTGCTCGCGACTGTCCCCCAGACCGACCCGGAAGCGGTCGTCAGCGTGAACTGCGCCCTCGCCTTCGCCCACCTGAGGCTGAACCAACGCGCCGAGGCCCACGCCAGCGCCGAGCGGGCCGTCCAAGCCGTGCCCAACAGCACCGAGGCGCTGTACTGGCTGACCGGCACCGAGCCCGACGCCGCCCGGGCGCTGGAGCACTCGTCCCGGCTCGTCGAGCTCGAACCGCAGTGGGGGCCCTACCGCGCCCTCCACGCCCGCACGCTCAAGCGGAACGGCCGGTCGGAGGACGCCGAGCGCGAGGCGCGCGAGGCCGTGCGCATCGCGCCCGAGGACGTGTTCGTGCTCAACACCTCCGGTTCCGTGCTGCGCGGCTCCCATCCGGACGAGGCGCTGGAGGCCTACGGGCGGGTCCTCGAGATCGACCCGGGGAACACGGACGCCCGGGAGGGCATCGCCAGGTTGAAGAGGGTCCACGAGGCCGATGAGAGCAGCCGCCTCTACCGCGGCCTCCTGGAGACGAACCCGGAGCGGGGGCACTACGAGGACCAGCTCCACTGGATGGTGTTCGTCAACCCCCTCAGACTCACCATCGGGACGGTCCTGCTGGACGCCGCGGGTTGGCTCGCCATGGCCGTGCCCTACGCCCTCGGCTGGCGGACGGCGGCCGTCGCGTGCGGAACGGCGTGGTCGCTGATGATGATCCTCGGCCTGGTCTCTGGATTCAGGGAGAACGCCGCCAAGATCGCCGAGGGGATGGAAACGGGCTCGGGGGCGGTGGTCGCGGCGGCGTTCCGGAGGAGGCCCTTCAGCTCCTTCACCGCGATGGCCTCGATCGTGGTCGTCGGGGCCACTCCCGCCGTGTGGGGGGCCTGGACGCTCTTCAACCCTGCTCCGTCGTGGTGGTCCGCGGTGGGCGTTCCCGTGGCCTTCATCGTCTCCGCGTGGATCACCGCCCCCCTCGTCTGGTTCGTGGCGATGGTGATACGGCTGCTCAGGCAACGGCGCGGGTAGGGCGACCGGGCGCCAGGGCATGAGCCAGGGCGCGGCGAAGCCCCCGGGGCGCGGAAGGGAGCGCCCCGGGGGCTTGCGGGTCCTGGCCAGGGGCGGCGCTCAGTCCGCGGGGGCGGCGACCGCGAACTGGACCGCCGAGGCGGCCCCCGTCAGCGCCCCGATCACCAGGCCCTGGCGCGTGTGCGCCAGGCGCACTCCTGCGGCGCGGCGGCGCTCCCCCCTGCGGAAGAGCCATTTCTCGACCGCTACCGTCAGGCAGACGGTGCCGATCCCGGCGCCGGCCAGCAGCGCCAACTCGCCGGGGGCCGCCTCCGTGACGCCCTCGAGGGGGTCGTCGCCCTTCGGCGCGGGGGCCCCGTCGCAGTCGGATTCCTCATCCGGGTAGGGGGGCACCGGGGCGGCGGGGGGCATCTGGGCGGTCGCGGACCACATGACGGCGGCGAGCAGGCCCGCCTTGATGACCGCGCGGGCCCCCCGGCAGCGCACCACGTCGGGCAGCCCGTACCAGGCGGTGGTCGCCGCCACGCCGACGGCGGCGCCCAGGCGCTTCTTCGGATCCTCCATCGCGCGGCGGACATTGGCCAGCGCGCATCCGCATGTGCGCCCGGACCGGCTCTCAACGAGAACTGGGGAAGTCATAGTGGGGTCCTCTCTGGGGTCAGTCGTGGATCAGGTCGAGCAGGTGGGAGAGGACCCTCCCGCCCGAGTACGCGCTTCCGTCGTGCTGGAAGGCGTTCGTGATGTAGGGGCGCGCCCCCATGAGCTCCGCGGTGTCGAGCGACAGCTCGCGGGGCACGAACATGTCGTCGTAGTAGACCGCGGCGGCTACGGGAACCGTGTTCCGGGCCAGGACCCCGGGCGCGTACACGGGGGGCCAGTCCGTGTCCGAGGCCAGCAGGTCCGCCGCGCCGGCCAGGGGGGCCAGGCCCGGATCCTCGTCGTAGACGCGGCGCATGAAGTGCTCGCCCGTCAAGTAGTAGGGCTCGGAGGCGTCCAGGGGGTCCGCGTCCTTGGCGAAACCGGGGATCTGCTCGGCGAGGCGGTCCGCGGACCAGTTCGTCGCCCCTCCCGCCAGCGCGGGCGCCGCGCACGCGTAGATGCCCTCCTGGAGGAGCGCGTAGACGGGGGAGACCTCCACGGCGGCCGCGACCGCCTGGAGGAACTGCGAGGACAGGCGGCGCTGCCCCCGCACGCTCACCCACGGCCCCTCCAGCAGGTAGTGCAGCTGGTCGGTGCGCCCCTGGCCGCCCAGCATCATGCCGATCATGCGCAGGCGCGCGGGGCTCAGGCGCTCCCCGGTGGGCAGCAGCTCCTCGGTGTCCGCCAAATGCGCGGCGACCTCGCGGACCGTCCTCTCGTCACCGGGGTGGCGGTGGAAGTAGGCGCGGTTGCGCGCGGCCGTGCGCTCGTAGGTGAGGGCGTAGATCTCGTCCACGTGGACCAGGCCGGGCAGGCCGCCCGTGATGAGGCTGGCCTCCACGCCCTCGGGCGCCAGCGACAGGTACGCGGTCGTGATGAAACCGCCGAAGGACTGGCCCACCGTCGTCCACTTGGCGTCGCCGCACAGCTCGCGGCGCAGCGCCTCGGCGTCGAAGACGATCTGGTCCTGGCGGAACAGCTTGAGCCGGTCCGCCCTCTCGCGGTCCGAGGGCAGCTCCGCCAGGGACTGGGCGTCCAGGCGCGTGGACTGCCCCGTGCCGCGCTGGTCGAGCAGCACGACCCGGTAGTCCTTGAGCAGGCGCGCGATCCAGCCGCTGTCGAAGCGCCCGAAACGGGGGGCCGGGTATCCGGGGCCCCCCTGCAGGAACACCGCGCGCGGCAGGTCCTCGCCGCCCTCGCGCACGACCTCGCGGGCGAAGAGGCCGATCGTGGGGGCGCCGGGGCGCCGGTGGTCGAGGGGCACCTCGAGGCGGTGCTCGTGGATGGTGTGGCCGTGTTGGCGGTACGACTCCGTGCGCATGGGCCCGATTCTAGCGCGCGGCGCCAGGGGGCACGGGCGTTCGGGCGCTCCGACTGGGGGCGGGGGCGTTCTCTTCCGGTGGGCGGGGCGCCGACCGCGGGCGCCTCCCCGGATCTGTTTCACGTGGAACACCGCGTAGTGCGCCCGCCCCGGGATGTTGTGATCCGAGTCGCAGTGCAGTCGGTTCCGCTGGTCCGTCACAAAGTATCTTGAAGTGGACTCGTTCCCGGTCCGCGTCCGGGCCGGAGGAGGATCGCATGTGCCGATCAGATCGGCCCGCGGCGCCGACAGGCCCGCGCACCATCCGGAACTCGAGGAGTCCCCAATGAACACGCCACGCACGAAACGCCCGATCCTCCGATACGCCGCTGCCGCGCTCGCCATGGCCGCGGCCCTGGGCGCGTCCGCGTGTTCCCCGCACAGCCAGTCCGCCCCGGGCGGCGGGGCCGCAGGGGCCCAGGTGGGCGACCGCACACCGGAGCAGATCAAGGAGGCGGGGGAGATCACGATCGGCATATTCTCCGACAAGGCCCCCTTCGGCTACATCGACGCCGACGGCAAGCCCGCCGGGTACGACGTCGTCTACGGCGACCGCATCGCGGCCGACCTGGGCGTCACCGCCAAGTACGTCCCCGTCGACGCCGCCGCCCGCACCG
>RBWB01581542.1_pt1 | contig 22676 bp, 24 predicted proteins | sample 2014201 | NCBI WGS metagenome assembly RBWB01 (sample SAMN10133834, study PRJNA383868) | Human oral metagenome, whole genome shotgun sequencing project. | isolation source: supragingival plaque isolated from 88 juvenile twins | host: Homo sapiens | place: Australia
AATCCATTATAATCAATTTTATCTTGTTTTTTAACCATACCTATTATTTTATCAACCATTTTATATTCTCCTTTAATCTATATTCTTATCATAATACTTCATTAAATAATATTCTAAATTAACCATTAATTCATTATCTTTTAATAATAATTTATTAAATTTATTTATTAATCCAAACATATCAATATTCTTTTCTAATTTATAGTGTTTTAAAAATACACAACTTTCTACATCTTTATCTTTATTAAATTCAAATACTATATCAAAATGAATTACTCTATTTAATTTCTCATTTAATAATTTATAACTCAATATTATCATATCATCATTAAACTCATTTACAAAAATATTAAATTCATATAAACTATATCCAGCCATACTAAATACTCTCAAAGATTTTGATAACATAACATCTTGAAAATAAGTATTTAATCTAATAATTTCTTCATTAACATTTATACTATCATCATCTAAATATTCAATCATTAAACCTCTTCTCCTTACTTGTTAAATGATAAGCATTACATTGTTTACAATAATAATATCTACACTCTCTCCTTCTACTTCTACCTTTTCTTTTCTTATAACTCATACTTGCCTGTGCTAAATACAACATTGCTTCAAACTTAGTAAATTTTTTCTTATTGCATTTCATATTCCCCAAACCCCAACTTTCTTAGGAGTTTAATTATATATTCAATATCTTTAGATGTTACTAATGTAGTATAGATAGGCTCTCCAGTATAATTATTATAAGATTGTTTAACTTCAAAATAACCTAGATTTACATATTTTTGATAAGGTTGGTTATACTTATTCAATAAACTATCCCCTCTTAATATTCCAAACAATATATTTCTACCAACAGGTCTTTTATTAGTTTTATTTTTAAACTTTAATAATTTAGCAACTTCACTCATACTTATTGCTTTTTTACTACTTGTTACTTTATTGTAATAATCTACTTTAGGTTTCTGTTCTATAATTATTTCTTGTTTTTTCTCATTTTCACTCTGTAAACTCTTAATTTTTTCTTTATGTTTTTCAATAGTTTTATTTGCAATTAATAAGGCTTTAGCCATTATTGTATTTTCATCATCATCTATATCTGTATGAATATATCCACCATTTTTTCTAATTTCTTTTAAAATAATTTTAACTTTCTTTTTAAATTCCTTAGCAATAGGTTTTCTACTTAACATTAATAATTCATATAAACCACCTTCTGTAACATACCATAAATCTTGACTTCTACCTGATGGCAATATTGTTGCCACCTTAATTTTTTCATCTTCATCTAAACTATTTAACATCATATTAACATTTCTTATACCTTTTTCTTTATCTTTAAAAGCATAATCAATCCATTCTGCAATATCCTTAGCCAAAAATAAAAATTCATCTCCATTACTATAAACTTTAAAATTTTTACCTAATAATTCTCTTTCATTTAATATTTTTAATTTATTTTCCATACTTATTTCTCCTTTACATAATTTTTATTCTATTTTATTATACCACATAAAAAATTTTATGTCAAATTAAAAAGTGGTATTTCTACCACTTTATTCAAAATATTTCATAAAATACTTACATAGTATAAATAACCCTAAACATATAAATATACCTGTAAATAACCCTGTAAGAATTTGATATAACATATAATTCTGTGATACAGTTTTTATACATTCGCTATCTTTACATTTATTTATTAATTGCACTAAATCACTACTATCCATTAAAACAACCCCCCAATATCATCTAATATTTCTTCATCAACTATTTTTTCATAGTTAGTTGATTTTTTAGAAAAGAAATCGTGTTGTGTTGTTTCAAGACTAATTCCATTCATTACAATAGGATTAATCTCATTCACATCAAAATATTCTTCAAAACCTAAGTTATTCATTGCTCTGTTAAAATTATATTTTAAATAATCCTTAACTTCTGCAATCATATCAAATGGTACTTCTTTGTTCAAATCTTCATAAATTTCTTCGATATATTCTATTTCATTTCTATGTAAATCTAATGAATACTCAATTAACCAATCATACCATTCTTTTTGAGTTTTTTTATCTTGCTTTAAATACAATTCTCTAGCAATCATACCTAAAAATCCACCGTGTAAACTTTCATCTTGTACTATTTTTTTTATTATATCACTACTTGCAATCAATTTATTTTCATAACCTGCTACCCATAGTGGTAAATAAAATCCACTATAAAACAAATGACTTTCAAGGTTTATTGAAGCACTTAATACTCTAAATAGTTCAAATTCAGTTAGTTTATCTTTCTTACATAACTGATATTGTTCATCTACTTTCTTTGCTTTGTATTGTAAATACTTATTATTCTCTACCCAACTAAACACTTCATTAATCTCCATATTACTATCAATTAATGTAGTGAAAATGGTACTATAACTTTTTGCGTGTCAATTTTGTTATGATTATACCGTTTCCGTATAATCTCTATATGTTACCATATAGTTCAGACTATATCTTATATTCAATAATGAATATCCTACCGTTTCGTTTTAATAGATTTATTGTAAACTAATCTCATTTACATACTAACCACTTGGCACTACTCTACTCATTTATTCTCAAATACTTTTACCATATTTGATATACTTTCGATAGCCGTTCGAGTTTACTATATTTTATATTTTAATAATATTTATTATATTCTTCATCTTCTAATATTTCTCTAAATTTCCAACCTTTATGTTGTTTATGTTTTCCTTTTATACATTCACTAATAGTATGTGCTGTTAAATTATGTTCTTTTGCAAATCTTAATTGATAATAAAATACATATTCTTTACCTTGAGGAGAAATACCTAAAAATTTTCTAGGTCTTTGTTTATCTATTAAATTCTCTTTAAAATCTTTTAAATAAAATAATTGATAACCATTAATTTTTTTAGTTTTACCATTTAATAAATCAACTAAACTCCAATCACTGCAACCTACTTCTTTTGCTACTAATTTTCTGTTATTCCAAATTGTTTTTTCAAATTTTGGATAAGGAGATATTAATACCATATCTTTTTGAGATTTTTTATTTATTAATGTATTTTCACTTTGAGATAACCACATACAATTTTCTAAAGAATATATTAAATTACCATTTTTATTCTTTTTATCTTTATCTAAAAATAATTCTCCCATAAGTATTTTTATTAAATCAAAACCATCTATTTTATCTACATCATCTATAAAACCATCTAAATTTCTCCACTTATCACATACTACTACCCCATTACCCCCATAATATTCATAATTATTAGTATTCTCTCTATAACATCTTGCCATCATACCTTTATGAATACTTCTAAATTTTTGATAAATAACATTCCTAACATTTTTCTGTTTTTCAGTAAATTTCAATAACAATTACCTCCTAAATCTAATAATAAAATATAAAATATAGTTTTACTACGGTAGTTATCCTATAAGGACTTTCTCCGTTTAGATAGGCTTGACTAATATATTATTTCTAATATATAAAGAAACTACACTAATTAATCTCTTCCATAAATGCCATATAAAGTATTAATGCTTTATTCTGATAACTTTCAATATGGTTAGCAATGTTATTTACACCCCAACCACCCTGTAACGTATCAAGTAATGTTAATCCACCTAACACTTTCTTATAACATTCTCTAAAAGCAGGACTTAATGTTTTCCAACCATCTTTATCCCTGCTTGGTGTATACTCCGTATCAATCCAGAACTGTTTTAAATTTTGTTCCCAAAAAGCCATAATATAGTTGTTATCAGGCTCATTCCAATTTACTGCTTTGTATGTTTTTTCCATAATCTATTCCTCCATTAAATCTAAATAATCTCCCATATAATATTCATCATCATAATCATCATAATCATCATACATAAAAAATCAACTCCTTAATATATTTATTTTACATACTAATTATAACATAAAAATATCTACTTGTCAAATAAAAAATAAGTAGTTTTCACTACTTATTAATTTCAAATCTTTTTTCAAGAGTATTTAAATATTTACTCATTTCATCTTTTTGTTCCAATAATAGTTTTTTATTTTCTTCATCTAAACTATTAAAATCTTCTGTTTCAATAAACTTAACTAATCTAGTAATTTTAGTTTTTAAATCTCTAATTTCTTTAACTAACTTACCTAATAACTCAAATTTCTCTGTAACCACTTCAACCCCCTTTCTAATAACCTAATGTAAACAATAAGTCATCTAAAGTTTTTAATGTATACCAATCTCCTTCATTTTCAATAACTGGTACTTGTCTATACCCTAAAGACTTAATTAACTTCAATGCTTCATTATCTTCTGTAATATCAATAAACTTATATTCAATATTATATCTCTTTAACGTATCTTTAGCAATATTACAGTTTACACAACCATTACCTTTACCATAAATTTTTATCACTACTTACCTCCTATATCTGTATGTGGTATAAATTTCCCACTTCTATTATATCTTACATATTTTCTAATAGATTTACTAACCTTATCATAAATTATAAATCCCTCAACTTTTCTATTTTCTTTATTAATATAATCATTATATATTAAATTTAAACATTCTATACTTATATCTTTTATAGTATCAACATAAGGAACTTTAGATATAAAATTTGGAAATTCTTGAGCATTAAATACATAATGTAGTAAATCTAAATCATAGACTAAATTTGATAACTCTAATATATCATTATTCAATACAATTCTACCTTTAGCAAACATATAAAACCTATTTTTAAATTTATCCAAATGTAAATACTTTATTTTACCCATACCTAACCATTCTCCAAATATTATAGATTTATTATATATTAAATCTTTAAAATCATTTTTATGTTTCATTAACCAATCTTTTAACCCTTTATATTCTAAATTTGCACCATCAATAACTTCTTCTAATGTAAACACACAATTTCTTTGACAAATATAAATTTGTTCATCTATTCTACCAATTCCCAAATTGCTTCCATCTAATTTTTCAGTTAAAACATATCCTTTTTCTTTTTCTGAAAATCTAGTTGTTTTGGGGTATAAAATCATCTTAATCAAATAATATCCCTCCTATTTATCTTAATTTTAATTCTACAATATTATACCATAAAAAAAAGCAAGATGTCAACACCTTACTTTAAATATTTTTCTCTATTTTGTTTTGTAATTTTCATACTTGATTGTATTAAATTTTCTAATATATCTAAATCTAATGCTTCTAATACAATTCCATCATCAATCCCCAAATGCTTATCTGTAATAACATTAAATTTTTTAATAAAATTATCATAAGAAAATAAACATACAATTACACCATAATCTGTAACACTTCTAATTAACCTACCTATACCTTGATAAAATACTATCTTCATCATATTACTGTAAAATTCCCAATATTCATTAATAAATGAATTTTCCTTATCATACTCTATCTTATCAAATAATAATCTATTAAACTTAGATATTATGCTAGGCTCATTAACTCTCATATAAGGCAACTTAGTTATTATTAAAGTTGTCATATTATCCCCTTTAAAGTCTATACCTTCCCAAAATCCTGTATTACCAATAACTATTGTATCATTATCAATATTCTTATTCATATCTTGCATTATAGTAGGCAAAGATGAATAGTATTGAGAGTGTATAGAATATTTACTATCTGTTAAATTATTTTTCAAACAGTTATAAGCATTATCAACATCAACTTTACTTGTGCATAATATTAAACTACCACTATCTCCATTAGTAGCAATACTATCTAATTTTTTATCTAACAGCCATTTATACCTTGTTTCCTTACCATATCTATCAAGACAATAATTTTTATCAAGGAAAATATATCTTTTATTGTATTTGTCAAAAGGACTATTAGGTATATAACATCTATATGTTTCATCTTCCAATAAACCTAACCTGCTAACAAAAAATGAATAATCTCCCTCAATACTCATAGTAGCACTACAATATACAATATGTTTTACTTTATTTATAGTATCTAAAAATTTATTATAAGCATTAACAGTATCATCATTCATAAGATATAAATTAACCTTTAAATTATTATCAATACTTACTGTAATAACATCAGGGACTAACCTTCTCTTAACTTCAAAACTGTTATCATCTAGTTTATTAATTAAATCCTTTAAATAGAAAATATAAGATTTCATTTCATTAGTTATTCTTGAATAAATATCTAAATTATTTAAAGAATATACTAAGTTCCTACACTCTTCATATAAAGACTTTACTTCCTTATTATCTAAAAATATTTTATCCAACTCATCTATGTTATTATCAGTTAAATTAGTTGTAACTTCCCCTTTCTTATTTTTTATATAATCACTCATACCATTAACTTCTTTAAATTGTATAAACTTATCATAATCTGACAATATAATTCCTTTATTCATATAATCTTTACTATCTTTTCTTATATTTTCAAGTATATTATCTAAATTGTCAAAAAATTTATCTTCATACTCCAAAATAAGTTTATTTAATTCCTTAAAATAAATATTTCTTAAATGTTCTATTGTCTTTTTTCTTTCAACACTTAAAATCATTTTAGTTCTATCTATATTTAACTTTTTATTCATATAGTTTTCAATATTCTTTTTATTTTGTGATATTCCATAAGTTAAATTAAATAATTCAGTATCACTAAATTTTGGTTTATCAGTTTTAAAACTTTTAAAATAACCTAACAATTTACCTAAATGTGATATAAATTCACTATTAAGTTTACTTTTTATCTTTGGCAATCTAAATAAAAAATTGTCTAAATTAAATTCATCACTACTAATATTTATTAATTTATTAGGTAAATTATGTACTTCATCTAATATTAGTGTATGTATATATTCTAAATTTACTTTTTTAGATAACAATAACAGATAGTCATAATTTGTTATCATAATATTATGTATCTCTTTTTTACTTTTATTAAATTTACATTCTTTTATTTTACAATTCTTACAATTTCTATCCTTAGCATTATATTTATCAAGTAACTTATTATCATACTTTAATTTACCATTGTTATCATATCTATCAACTAAATCATAGTCAATACTAGGTATTCCTTGTATTTCAATTTCCTTTTCAATACCTAATTTAAACTTTTCATCTTTACTTTTATCATTATCAAATGATTTCTTGCATAAATAATTACTCTTTGACTTGTATATACCAACTTTTAATTTTTTTAACATATCTTTATGTTTATCTAATCCTTTAAATTCAAAATAACTTTCAAGGGAAGGTATAATAACATTCAACATATCTTCATACACTTGTTTTTGTAATGACTTATTATTAGTAACAATAACAATTCTATTTTTATTTAAAATTTTATCAAACTTTTTTAAATCATCATTATTTTCTTCTTCTAACTTATTGCTATAATTAACCATTTTAATTATATACTCAATTAAAGAAATATAGGTATATACAAATGTCTTACCTGTTCCAGTAGATGCTTCCATAAGTATATGCTTTTTTCCACTACTAAATGAATTTAATACATCATATACTAATTTATTTTGTTCTTCCCTGACTTTAAAATTAGGATTATATTTTTCTAAATAAGGCTCAAAACCTTTTATCCCAAATATTTCATATACTGTTTCCCTAAACATAATTTCACTTCCTTTATATTAAATTTCTAATATATTATAACATATAAATTTAAAAATTACAATAAAAAAGTATGAGAATTTATATCTCATACTTAAATATTTTTATCTATACAATTATATCTTTCATTTTCTGTTTATAATTTTCAATAATATTATCAATCAATTTCTGCCCATCAAAACCTGTTTCTAAGAATTTTAATAATGTTGGATTATAACCACTTAAAAACATATTTCCATACTTATCTGTTTCAGGAAATTTTGTTTCACTTGAACATAAATTCCACCAAATAATTCTTAGTTTAGGATTTCTTTCCATTAATATTTTCATTGCTTTATCTTTCGACTGACTACTTCCCCTATTAAATTGCATATCACTTAAAACTAAAATATAATCAGGTAAATCTTTACTAACTCTACTCATTAAATCCATAACTTTACCAAAATTTGTACTACCTACATCATTAAAACTATCTAATATCTCCATATCCTGTTTATAATTATTAGATAACTTTAATAACTTTGGATAATCTGAAAAAGTAATAATATGATTATTCATATAACTAGAATTTTTAGATACATAGTGTCCTATTGCTCTTGCTTTTAAATAAGACTTATGACTATCATACATACTACCACTATTATCAACAATAGGGATTATTTTACCTAAATTTACTTTAGGAAATTCATTGAATACAATATCACAGTCTTCTGCTTTAATATTACCATTCTCATACTTTAGCAATAAATCATAAGGTGTCATAGTTCCAGTATTCATTTTAGATTTACCATTTCTAACATCTTCCAAATATTTACTGAATTTTTCATTGTCTTTTGAAATAAATGTTTTAAAATGTTTTAACATAGCAAGACTTGGTACTTTTGAGTAACCTTTAACTGTATCTTGTCTTGACAATATTGCTTCGACTGTGTTATTATTAACAATTAATTTTCTATATTGTTTATTTGTCAATCTAAATGTTTTTCTAAATGCTTTTACTTTCTCTTTATTTCTACCTCTCTCTCTAGGTAGCCACTTAGTCAAGTTAAATGTTTCAATACTAGAGTTATCTCTGTAATAACTTGATAATCTATCTATCAAATATTTCCAATATTTACCACCCCTTAAATCTTTTTTGGTCTTAACAAGTTCCCAGCCCAACTCAAATATATCATCTGCCCTACCAATATTAAATACATTTTCAGGGCTTTCTTCAATCTGTCCTAATAACAATCTACCAACTTCTCTCTCTCCAAAACCATACCTACAATCTCTAATAACCCTTCCAAACCATCTATCATATTCATTATTTCTATCTAAAACAATATCAACCTTATTTAGATTATTTCTTAATTCACTTAATCTAAATACAGTATCAATATATTTATTCAAACTTGAATTATATGCTATATCTCCGTTCCAAGTTTCTGTTTCATTAAATGTCTCTTTTAAATTCATTTTAAATCATCTCCTTAAATTTTAAATAAAAAAGTCGATATATGATTATACATATTATCTATTACTAATAACTGCATAATACCAACCGACTGCGATGGTCTGTGCTATTTCTCAAAAATAACTTACCACCAATCCCCAATTTTATAATCATCTGTATTTTAAAAATATTTTATGCAGTATAACTACTCTTACAGTAGTCAAGGTCTAGCAAATGCTAGGTAATAGTACCTTGAACAAGTAAACTACAATATAATTTACTTATTTAAGATACTATCAGTAGTGTAATAAAAAGATTTAACTATGCCTAGATTTTAAATTAATTTTTTTTATGTTATGCTGTAACACTACTTAGTACCTTTAAACAATAGTCTATATCAATAATAATCCAAAATTATTCATCAATATGTTATGCTGTTAGACTATTTAATTAAACAATCTCAATAAATTTACTCAATTTCTTTTTTAAATGCTTGAGAAAATTTAAATTTAACTTTATTTCTTTCAGGTTTTGTTACAAATTCCTGTGTTAAGGGATTTCTAACTTCCCCTGCTGGTAATGTAAACACATCAATATTACCTAAACCATACAACTGCACCCCTTTACCCTCTTTAATAACATCTTTTAATGTATTAATAAAGTTAGATACAATCTCATTTGATTTTGCAATAGACATATCATTTCTCTCTGCATATTCCTTTGCAAAATCTTTAGTTGTTATTCTTTCATTTGCTTGTAATTCCATATTTCATTTCTCCTTTCAACTTTACAAATATAGTATATCATACTTTTGTAAAATTGTCAATATTTAATTTTAATTTTTTTTGGTGTGGTATGTAGGACTTGCACCTACAAGGGTTTCCCCATAAGTTTCTAAGACTTACGTGTCTACTAAATTCCACCAATACCACATATTATGGTGTGCCAACTAGGATTTGCACCTAGATGTTTACCACGTGGGAACAGATTTACAGTCTGCCTGCTTCTCTAATTTGCATATCGACACATATTTTGGCGAGAGTGATGAGATTTAAACTCATAGTACATTTCTGTATTAACAACTTAGCAGGTTGCCTCCTTACCTATTCGGACACACTCTCTTAAAGGAGAGGCTTTTATTTTATAAAAGCCTTACTATGAAATGAATTAATTTAATTGAAAATAATTTTGTTGGTGTGCCTTACTGGACTTGAACCAGTACACCCTTTTTCAAAATAATGGATTTTAAGTCCATTGTGTCTACCATTTTCACCAAAGGCACATATTGGTGGCAGGGGCAAGATTTGAACTTGCAACTTCAAGATTATGAGCCTTGCTAGGTAACCATTCCTATACCCTGCGATATTATTATATCATATTAATTCTTATTTGTCAACTAAAATTTTTAAATTATTTTTATTAACTTTAATTTACAACTTATTATATCACATTTTTAAAATCTTGTCAACAATTTTTTTATAAATATTTTTTAGTAAAGAGGAATTTAATCCTCTATACTAAACTTAAAATATCTATGTACCCAATAAAATCTTTCTCCAAAGCCTACATTATGGTTTTTTAACACATCATTTAAGGCTATTGGATGGAAATTACAATCACATATAAACTTTAATTGTTTTTCCTTATTTTCTTTCGCTTCTTCATCCAATTTTTTAATACTTACTAAAATTTCTTTTTCATTGTCTACTAATTGAGTATATATATAAAATTGTCTTTTAGGTTTATTATTTTTAGCCATTTGTATCAACTCTCTTTCATTTTTAATTTACATAACTATTATACTACATAAATTTTAATTTGTCAACACTTTTTTTTTAAAAAAAAATTATTTATATTTTCTATTATAAACTTTTTCAAGATAAAATCTCATATTGTGGTCTATATAAAGTATTTTACAACATTCATATAATTAATTAATATATCCACTAATTAAACAATATTGTATTATATTAACTTTTAATCTTTTTTCTTTACCTTTGTTATATTTATTACATTCTTCTCTTAAATCAATACCATACATACCTGTAAATAATTTATAAAGTTTTGAATAACCACCTATAATATTTCCATTACAATTACTTCTAACTAAATAATTTATTTCATCTTTTTTAATAATTTCATCTTCTGTATAAACATATTGAATTTTATTTTTTAAATTTTCATTTTCATTTTTTAATTTATCCAATTCTTCTCTGTATCTACATAATATTTTACCAAGTTCTTTTGGATTAGACATTATTTTATTTAATGTATCATTTTCCAAATAAATTCCAGTTTTTCTAATTAACTTTAATATTTTCTTAATTTCTTTCTTAAACTGTTTTGCTATTGGTTTTCTACTTAACATCAATACTTCATATAAACCATCTTCTATTAAAAATGTTGCACTCGTATTATTTATACGAGCGATTAATTTCTCATCTTCATCAACATTATTAACCATTTTACTAACATTACTTATATCATAATCAATCCATTCTGCCACATCTTTAGCAAGAAATAATGGATTTTCTAAATCTCCATATATTTTGAATTGTTTTCCTAACAACTCTCTTTCATCAATTATTTTTAGTTCATTTTCCATATTTATTTCTCCTTTGTTTTATTTACTTTCAATATTAATATAGCATATAATTACTTATTTGTCAAGTATCTTTTTATATTTTTTGAAAATAAATTTATCATAAATCTTTCTCTTAACAACTTTCCATTTCTTCCAATCTACTTTTGGAAATTTAATATCCCCCTTATAATTCCCATCTATATGAGAAATATACATCTCATCAATTAAATCCATATCCAAGAATTGCTTGTATAAAGACCTACCACCTATGACAAACACTTCATCACTACTATCTAAACTTTTTAACCATTCAAGTAATTTATTCATATCATTGAATATTCTCATATTATCACTAAAGGCTTCCTTTAGATGTACTTTATCATAAAATTCCTTATCATTTGATAATATGATATTATATCTGTCCTTTAAAGGCTTTCCTATACTTTCATAAGTATTTCTACCCATAATAACTATTTTACCTTTAGTCTTATTCTTAAATAACTGTAAATCTTCAGGGATATCCCATAATAACTTGTTATCTTTACCAATGTAGTATTTCTCATCAAATGCCACAATAAGTTTTATTTTACATTTCATTTTACAATCACTTCCTATTTTCTTTAATTTTTTTAATACTGTTTTTTAGTAAAGTCTTTTTCATAGACTTACTAATCTTCTCATTCTTTTCCTTATAATTCTTTTTAACTTTTATTTCTTTACTTTTCTTTCTATTATTTATACCTGTTAAATATGTTGCTAATTTTCTATTTACAAACTTACCAACACTCAAGCATACACACTCCATACCATTTTCTAATGCAACCTTTGGTACTACACCAGTTTCACTTTGCAAATCAACTATTAAATTCTCATCTAACTTATCTAATCTTGACAATGCTATAATCCTATCAACTATCTTCTTTGGATAATCTCTGTCATAACTAACCAAGTCTAGTTCAATAAAGTTAATAGGCTCTTTTTTATTTATCTTATTCAAACTTCTTATATAAAAGTAATTACTTTCCTTTGTAAAAAATAATATGTAACCTAATCCACTCTTAAATAATCTATTCTTTTTACTTTCAATCTTTGTCCTAAACACAACAATATCTTGAAATATAAATCCTGCTTTAACCATATATTCATAATCAATATTTAATTTATCTTTATCTGTAAATATATAGCAATGACAATTACTATTACAAACATTAAATAATCTTCTCAACAAGTTCTCATTCCTATTATTTTCAATACTCTCAATTAACATACTCATAGTTGCTATTCTACCAAGACTATCACTTTCTTTTTTAAATTCAGGCAATTTTGTAATTATAAGTGTAGGATTTTTATTTTTATTTTCAAGGTATTCAATCATTTCATCTATATTATTATTAAATACTTTTACATTTCTATATATTTTCATAATTTCAATACCTACATTTCTAACAATTTATTTTTGTGTCTTGTTTTAATTACCTTACTACCATTTGATGTTTTCATAGTACCATTATCTTCCATATAGATATTGCTAACCCAACTATCTGTGTCAATATCCATTAAATTACTTAAATCAGCAACATTATTCTTATTTTTCATTCTTAGGTTGATAAATGCTCCTTCTTTCAAAAACTCTTTCAAGTAACTAGACATTTGAATTAATGTATTTTCAAGTTTAATTTTCTTGTTTCTTAATTCAAGTAGTTCAAGCTTGACTTCTTTTTTGTATTTTTCAATGTTGCTTTCATATTCTTCAACAACTTCCATACCTTGCTCATACTTGCAATATTCATCAAATTGTTGTGTATAGTTAAATCCGTATTTTAATTCGTTTCTTAAAAATTTCATATAAGAAAATCCTATTAGGTTTCTATTCTTGTCTTTATTACAGTAAACATCATATTTCAATGAATAATATTCTCTTAACAACCCTTGATATTCTTTTAACTTATTCAAGTATGTAGTTATGTAACAATTATCATAAACTTTACCCAAGTATTCCTTATCAACTTCCTCAATACCTCTCATATTGTTTTCTAGCACTTCAATAGAGTGGTTTTTAAACTTTTTTATTTTATATCTAAGTGTGTTAGACTTAAATTCTTTATCTTGTCCTTTAAAAAAAAGTGATTTTCCTACAACACTAAAAGTATTCTTATCTTCCATATTATATTTCTTGTTTATCAAATACTGTTCATAAACTCTCCCACCACCGTAGTTTATAACACTTTTAAGTGGCTTGTATATCTTTACAAGGTTCAATATAAACTGTTTTTTATTGTATTTTTCTGTCTTAATATTTATAGTTGCTTCCTTAATTCCCTTATACAACTGTTTCATTGCAAGATAGGAAGTGTAATTGATACATTTGTATGATAATTTCTCTCCGTGTCCGAACGTATCATCAATATGATATTCAACAATCTTTTGTAATTCTTTATCCCTTTGACTTTGTTCACATTTTGTCATACCAAAGGCATATCTATAATTGTCATCTTCATCATAGTATTGCTTGTTAAGGATTAGTATATTAGCGATAGTTTCAATTCTCAAGTTCTGAAAATCTTCCAACTGTTTACCATTCAAGTAAAACCAAGTATGGCAATCAACTTTAATATCAAAAACTTTTTTAATTAATTCTTCAGTTCTTGTAAAATATATTGCTCTATCTCTTATCTGTTTTGAATATTTGTCATTCTTGGCTTCTCCATCATAATCCCTTGCAAACTTAAAATTAGATAGCATTAATCTTGCACCTTCCAAAGTTAAAAGATATGCTACTTTACTTGCATTGCCATTCTTAAATGGCTTTCCTACATTTTCTTTATAACAAGCATTAAGTCCATCTGTATAAACTTGCCAGTCATCAATGTTGTCATCTTTTGAAATTATAAAATAGTCAATGTTTTCTTCAAGAGTTCTTGTATATTCGTTATCTTGATTTCTCAATAGGCACTCAATATTCTTTCTTAGTCTGTCATTTCTTTGCGAATATTTATTATTCTTTTCAACCTTGCTTTCTTCATCCAATGTGAAAAAAGTAAATGTATACATAGGAATACATTTAACTCCTTTGTATGTTATGTATGCTAATTTCTTTTCATAGTCGAATTTATTTACTTGGTTTATAAACTCAATTTTCATATTATCATTTTCAAATTTTAGTTCTCTAATAACTTTTTTTCTTGGCATAGTATACCACTCCTTTTCAATGATTTAATTTTTATTAAGGTTATCTTTTCAAACCCTTTTATTATATAATATACCATATTTTTAATAATTTGTCAATAGTTTTTTGAAAAAAATTTATTTACCTATTAAACAAGTTATTCTTTAACAACTTTAGGTTCAACCCTATTTACTTGTATCAACGGCAATTTATAAAGTGATTAATATATTATATACTAATAGATATATAGAGTATATACTAACAACTAAGTAGATTGTGGTTTGTACCAAAAGTTAGGGTTGTACTTAAATATTTTATGAAAAATATCTTTAAATATTAAATCATTAGTTTAATTAATGAAATTTTATGTTTTGATTAATTTTATAAATAATTAAATTTTAATTAAAAATTAAAAATTTAGAAACTAGGTCAAGGTACAACCTTAACTTTAGGTACAATCCCCAATTTATAAAGTAATTAATATATCTTATATTTATCTATTATACTATATAATAAGAGTATATAATATATTAATTCACTTGTAATAAGGGGGCTAGTACCTAGACTTAGGTTGTTCCCTAAAATTAGTATTTTGTTGCAACTATTTTAAATATGTACTCATATAAAACGAAAGGGATTATAATAAATGGGAACTAGAGTATATAATGTTGACAGAAAGACATTAAAGAATAAATTATTAAATTATTCAGTAAATGAAAAAGGAGAAAAAGTTACAAAATTTTCATTATGTAAAAATGTTGAGTTTTTAAAATCTATTGGTTGTAACAGTAAATTTATTTCTCCAAATACAATTCAAAGTTGGTATAAAAGATTATCTAAGTTTGAACCTATTGGAGAAATGACTGATAAATTTATCTATGACTATCATAAAAATGTTACTAAACGTATTTCAAGGAAAATAAATTATATCGACTGGACTAAGGATAAAAAGAATTTATCTTTTGAAAATTTAATGATTGAAAAAATAAAAGATAAAATTGATTGGAATGATAGGAAAAAATATCTTGCTATGTTAAAATTAAATGACAATGATTTCAATATTGAAAGATATTCACACTTAAATGAAATTGATTTAAAATTTATGGTTGATATTTTTATTGAAAAAGATAGTCAATTAGAATTTGAAAATAAACTTGAAAAAATGATTTCAAATGGAGATGAAAATATTGTAGACTATTTATTCTAAAAATGCTCCTAAAACAATCGGAAACCTACCTAGATTGAACGAGATATGTGTTAGGCGACCAATTTATCATTTAATGAAATGAAAGCCCTTAAAATTGATTTACGGAGATTAATTATGGAAAATTTAAAAAATTTACAATTAAAAATAACTGAATTAATGGAAGATAAATCAAGTTTAGAAAAAGAAAATGCACAATTAAGGCAGAAAATAGTGGAAATGGAAAAAGAGAATGAAAAAGTAAAGACATTGGTAAATGTTGAACTCTTGGATAATGATATTAAGAAAATAATATTAAAGAACTATGCTAGAAACAAGTCCAGTCTTTCTATATATAGGGAGGTTGGTAAACTGTATGGATTGACTATTGAAGAAATAGATGAAATAATTAAAAATATAGATAAGTTAGATAAAGAACTTATTGAATATTATAAAAAGGAAGTAGAATTTTTTAGAGAGAATGACCTTATAAAATTTTTTAGTGAGCAAGATTTAATAAAAGATAGTATTGATGTTACATTATCTTCTTTAGATATGCAAATATTAGAGTATTCAAAATTAAAAACTATGAATAAAGATGAATTTAAAATTTATAGTGATTTATTGGCAAGGAAAAAAGATTTTATCAATATTAGATTAAAACTTGTAGATACATATAGAGAAGGAACTTTAATATCAGACAGTAATAAAGAAAATAGTAATAATATTTCTATTGAAATTAAGAAACAAATAAATAATATTATGAATATAGATACTTTTAAACAAAAGGGTGTTAGTACCGAAGTTGTTAAAATAGATAAGGGGGTTGAACAGTGGGAATAAATTATGAAATATTTATTGACCCAATATCTAATATTGTGTTTGCAAAAACATTAAAAGGTACAATCCCAATAGGTATTAATTTTGATAAGAAAACAGGCAACTTTGAGAGTATTGAAGATATAGAATATTATCAAACTTTTATTGAATATGTTATTAGAAGTAGACAATATTATGATGTTGTAAGAAAGAAATATAAATATCGTGAGTTATTTCCATATCAATGGAGTGTATGCTTAAAAATTATTGATAGTGTAATGAATAAAAGAGGTAGAAAAATTTTACCAGTACAAGCAAGACAGACTGGTAAATCGGAAGCAATAAAAGTATGGTTGCCTTTTTTAGTTGTATTTGCAAGACAATATGTAGAATTTATACACGAAAGATTTACTGGAATATTAGGAAGTTATAAAAATGATACTATTGATAAATTAAGAAAAGAAGTTATACCTTATTTTAAGACTGCTATTGAAGTTTACAATGAAATGTATAAAGATATTGAATTAGTTAGTGCATTGAATGGAAAAAATACTAAACTTGTAAATAATTCAAACAGATTAGAAATAAGTGCTAAGGTGGATGGGCAATATTTACCTTATAGTGAATGTTTTTTTATAACATTGGGAACTTCGCAGGATAGTTTAACTTCACATATAACTGCAATAGATGAAAGTGGTAAATGTGATAATGACTTATTTGACAATTCAATATCGCCATTTTCAAACAGTACACGTGGAACTCAAATATTTATTGGAGTACCAAGTACAAGTCCTAATTCATTATTACAAAAGAAGTATGAGGCAAGATATAATGAAAATTCAAAGATTGATTGTTATTTCTATGACTGGAAAATGTGCTATTCATTAGCAAAAAGAGTTAATCCTGAACAAGCAGAAATAATGAAGGAAACAACTTTAAGTGAAATAGCCGTTACTGGAGGACATCACTCAATAACAAACAGAATGAACTATTATCTTGAATTTAGCAAGACTGATGGGTTATTCTTAACTAAGGAAGTAATAAAACAGCACGATATGTTTAACATATTGTCGAATAGTTTTGAAGATGAAAACATATATAATACATTTAGAGTGGCAGGTATAGATATTAGTGCCACAAGCACAGGAGATTATTTTGTAATAAGTAGAGGAACTGCTTGGCAAGATAACAGGGGGTTGTACCATAGTACAGTCAGAAGAATTACAACTTTGAATAAAAATAATTTGAATGACCTGTTGACACCTATTGACAAGGTAAATTCAATCTGTGATATTTTAGAGGAAGAACTTATTGATATTTGTATGGTGGATAGTACATCACAGCAATTACATTTTATCCAGTTGTTAAGACAGGAAATGAATAAAAGAGGTATATTGACTATGCTTATACCATTTACATATACAAGCAAGAGTAAACAGACTATGTTTAGTGAATGGGAGGACAGTTTATATAATGGGTTTACAAAATTTCCTTTAGTCAAGACTTGTTGGGAAACAGAGAAATTATATGAGGAAATGCAAACTTTAGTAAAAAAAGAAACAAGCACAGGATATACCTATGAAGCATATAAGGACAGAAAAGATTTACAGACAAAAGGAAATACAGATGACCATTGTAATTCTGTTGCTATGTTAAATTATTGTTTGCAATATTTAGATATTGCTATACAAAATCAAGAATGGTTTAAAGATGGCTCTAATTTTGAATGGAGAGCAGAAAAATTTAAAGTTAGAGATATGGTTAATAATTTATTAAATAAAAAAAGAATAACAAAGATAGAAAGAATGAAAATATATTTAGACTTAATTCCGTAACATAAGGGGGTGGAAACAATAATTGAGTAGCAGATATTTGGAAGAGAATTTTTTATTGCCAATTAGTAACAGCAATAAGTACAGACGCTCTCAAAGAGTAAATTTAGTTGGCTTTAATAATTTAAGTTGGGTTACTAAACTTAATAGTAATGGAATGTTTAATAACATTAACAGGGATATTGAAATTAATGTTATTGATGACTTGATTAGTGGCAGGTCTTTTGAACATTGGTTTAAATATAAGATTACTAATAAAGCCCAAGATAATTGTGATATAGATTACAAAGATAATTTTAAGAAGGCTTTTGTATATATAAATTTCATAAAAACATTAGTTGAAGATATTGCTATGCAATGTCCTGTAATGGATAATTTTGACCCTAAGCAAGAGTTAAGTGATAAAGAGATTAAATATTTAAAAGAGGAACTAGATGATATAGACTGGATTTCTGTATCTATTGATACTATTAAGGAGTTGGAGTTAAAAGGGGATTGCTTTTATCAAATATATTATGATGAAGAATTAAAGAAACATAGATTTATTAAATTAAAAACTGAAAATATGTTAGATATTATTGTTGAAGATGACAGTATAAAATATATTTATAAGAATGTAAGAACAATCAAGACTTTGGATATTGAAAAATCTATATATACTAGAAAAGAAGTTGAAGATTTAATTATTTTTACTAATGGATATTATGTTGAGTATTTAGATGTTACTGACTTGGATATTAAAAGTGCTAATAATAAAAATATTGTAATGAATACAAAGGAAATGGGTAATATGTTACCTATTATTCACATAAGTGGTAAATATAAGAGAGAAGATAGTGAATTTAGTGAAATACCTAGTGTTGACTACATTGACCCAACATTAGATACTAATACGATTATTACTGATATTAGGAGTTCAAACAGGAATGCTGGAAGTCCAAGATGGGTAGTCATAAATGGAGATTTAGACTTGGATAGGAGTGTGCTTGACCCTGGTGGAATTGTACATATTGAAACCCCTGAAAAACTTAAAGGATTTCACTCAAGACTTTTACCTGAAACTAATGTAAAGTCATTTGAAATTACAAACAGTTTATCAAGTCTTAATAAAGAATTAATATTTTATATGGATTTTCTTTATAGGATTGTTGGATTAATACCACCTACTTTACAAGAAAAAATGAGTAGTAGTGATAGTAGTAAGGCAATAGCACAGTTCAGGACTAAACAGGAAGTAAAGAATAAATATTATATGACAAGCATTAAGAAAGGATTTGCTAATTTTTTTGGATTATTGTTGAAAGATAACAGTAAGAGAAGTAAGAAAGATAAAGTATTTCTACAAATACCTAAGATACTTGTTACAGCAAATGTATATGATAATTTATTGCTTGTTGCACAGGAAATTGGATTAGGGTTGACAACTATGCAGGATTACTTGAAAGAGCAAGGATATAGTGAGGAACAGATTAAAGATATTATGGATAATCAAAAGAAAGTATTGGAAAATTCACAGATTAATAAAGAGAATACTGATGTTAAGAAAATAGAAAATAATAGTAATAACAGTAAAGAAAATACAACTGCTAAGATAGATACAAAAAATCAAAGTAGTGGTGTAGATAATAGATTTAAGAAAACATAAGGAGTAAGAATATGACTAAAAAATTTATTTATCTTTTGTTTAAAGATGGGGAAGGTGGAGAGCCTGAAGAAATTAAAACAGATGAAAGTAAAGAAGGAGATTTAGGGGAAGGTAAAGAAAATAAAGAGCCTAAAAGTGAGCCTAAAGCAGAGCCTAAAAAACAAACTAAAAAGACTGAAAAGAAAGTTAGTATAACTGCTAAGGAATTTGAAGAATATAAACAGTTTAAATTAAATTCTATGAGTGCAGAAGAAAGAGAAAATGCACTTAAAGAGGAAAATGAAAGTTTACTGACAAAAATAGGAGTGCTTGAAAATACTATTGAAACTCAAACAAAGGAGATTGAAAGAGTAAAAGCACAGGACAGTATTAAAGAAAAATTAGGAACTATTAAAAAAGAAAAGCCTTATTTAATTGAAACGTTAGATAAGAGAGCAAGTAAAGGATTTAATAATATTGATGAAGTTAATGAGTTTGTAAATCTTATTGACAGTCCTACATTAAAGGAAGCCTATGATGTATTACAAAAGACACAAAAGGCTACTAAAATAACAAGTAAAAATGTTGTAGGTACTTCAAGTAGTGATAGTAGTACAAATAATACAAGATATAGTAATTATGATTTATCTAAGTATGGTATTAGAGTAAGAAAATAATTATATTAGAGTGGGAAAAGTTAAAGGAGAGTTAAATTGAAAGCAAGTATAACAAATTTAAAAATTACAGGTATTCAAGAAATGCAAAGTGATATTAAGGAAAAACATTTTGCAACGGCAGAAGAATACTATATTGATGACCAGTATACTGATGGTGTTGATTTATTCAAGATTATGACAGTTAAAAAAGGTAAATGTTTAGGACAGGATAGAAATACTTGGCACATTGCAGATAATACAGATGTAAATGTAATTCCTATGGGTATTGTTTATGCAGGGTCGCCTAACAGACATTTGGCAGGAGATGTTGAATTTCATAAAAGATTGCCAAGAGCGGAAGAACATTTGTCAATGCCTATGATAGATAGAATGGGGTTAATTGTTGAAGGGTATGATACAAATGGCAATCAAGTTTATCCTACATTTGAACTTGAAGATTTAAGAAAGCCAGTATATTTAGGTAAGAATGGTGCTATTACAGTTGATAAACCAAGTTCGACTGAATTTAATACACCTATTGGCTATATAAATAGCAGACACACAATTATGTTAGATTTATCTAATAATACAAATAAATATAACGTACCAGTAACAAAAAATTAATAATAGGGGGATAAAAGAATTAATGAAAAATTTATATTTATTATTTAAAGATGGTGCAGGAATACCAGCAACTGGTTCGACACATTTAGGGGATAAAGGTATTCATAAACAGTTCAGTAATTTCATTGAAGTTGGGGATTATTATGAAGGACTGTTAGCAGATATTAATAATACAGAAGCCTTGAACGGTACTACACCACTTTTAAATTTATTAACAAAAATGACAAGAACAAGAACACATACTAAAAATTTCTATAAGGAAACTTTTAGTCTAGGTACTCAAGCATTATTCTTTAATGCAGGTACATATACTGACCCAGTACCAGTTAAATCAAAGCAAATGACTTGGGAAATGGGAGTATTAGATTTAGAAAGTAAAGTAATGAATACAACTCAATTAGAGTTAAAGACATTTAAAAGGAATCACATATCAATAATTCCTGAATTTGTGAAAGCAATGGATGTTGTTATTTCAACTTACGTTACAAAAGTATATCCTGCTTTATTTTATAAAACAATATTTCAAGTACCAAAAGCAGGAGGACAGTTCAATGAGAATTTTGGATTGCTAAGAAATGTTAAGATAGATGGTATTATGTTGGCAAACGTTGACAGTAGTGCAACAGCAGGTAGCAAGAACTCTATTGTAAGAAATCATTATAGAGCGATTGCTAAGCCAAGCACAGTAGCAGGACAGTTAGGGGTAACACCTGAAGATGTCGATAATGTAAGAAAATATTTATTGAATTATACAGACAATGAAGGGAAAGAAATTGTTGCAATTACATCAAGCAATGTAATTAATACATTAGCAAAATTCTATTCCTATGAGCCAACTAAGGATTATTTCTTAGAAAATGGTATACCTAGTGTAAAAATTAATGGTATTCATTTCATAGAGGCAGATACAGTAATTCCTGAAGATTTTATTTTCTTTGCTGTATACGATAGTGTTGAAACTGGAGCATTATTAACTAAAGTAATTAATCCTTATCCTGAATTTCAAGGGTTAAGAGTTGACAATGAAGATGAAAACTTTGCTTGGGAGAGTGTTAATGAACATAACTTGAAAGAAGTTAAAGTA
>RBWB01581544.1_pt1 | contig 22636 bp, 18 predicted proteins | sample 2014201 | NCBI WGS metagenome assembly RBWB01 (sample SAMN10133834, study PRJNA383868) | Human oral metagenome, whole genome shotgun sequencing project. | isolation source: supragingival plaque isolated from 88 juvenile twins | host: Homo sapiens | place: Australia
AGCTCACAGGGAGTGCTTTTTCTTTCAATAATGCTTTGAAAGGTTTGGTGAGAAAGCGTTTCCATGGCATGATAGGAAGCACGGATGCAACGAGATGGGTGCTATCTTGACCGATGAAAAACTGCATCACTTCGTCGTTGATGGGAGCCGGCCCGAGTATCACTTGTGCTGCAATCTCGCCATCAAGGGGTTGCTGGAGTCCGGCAGTCAGGGCGTTTCCAAAGACATAGGCGTTGTAATCGTTGTTGAGAATAGCCGCACTTTTGAATAATTCTTCGCCATTGAATAGGTGTTGCTGTTGCAGGTCGTAGGTGAGTACGGCTAAATGATGGCAGGCCTTTTGCGAAGATAAAGCCGCAGGAGCAATGTGCTTCTCAACGAGAAAAGAGACGTAACGGCCTTCTGAAAAGCCCAACTTCGTGAGGCGATAGGTGGCATAACAGAACTTGCTGTCGTCGGGAAGGCTGTCGAGTTGCTGTGTGAGACGGTGTCCATAGTTTTGAAGTTCGGCCTGCATGTTGCTTGTCAGGTCTTCGAGAGAACTATACCATAGCAATTGATTGAGCCTTTGTTTCAAGGGGCTTTGCAGATTGAAATCGAGCCATTCAGGCCACTCTAAGTTAATATCCACCACGTTCATTTCGCCTTTCTCATTGGTGTATACGGCATGATGGCGCACGTAACGCACGCTGTTTCGTGCCATATAAGTCTCTGCGGAGGCCGAGGTGAAGCCTAAAATGAGTAGGCATGCAATCAGGAATTGTTTCATTTTACGTTTCTTTTTGTCTGCAAAGATATAAAAAAATAAGGCTTGTCATCACGACAAGTCTTATCGATACTTACTAAAACTAAATTAACCACTAAAAAAAACTAATCTTTTTCTTTTCGTTGCAAAGATATAGATAAAAGTTAAGACTACACTTATCAAAAAGTCGTTTCTTTTTAGCATTTTGGCAGATTTTGTTATTTTTTGTCGCATTTCGGCCTTGAAAACCCTGTTTTTGCACTCTCATGGTGGTAAATTTACCCCCGATAAACGAGGAGAGGTGTGATGAACTGCGTCGGGATAAGGTTGTGTGTGGCATGTGTTTTCTGTTCCTCTGGTGGCGTTTAGCGAGAAGGGTGGGGTGTTCTTACATCTGTTAAGACGAAAATGGAGGAACTTCCTCCCGGAAATTCCTCCCATGAATGATAGTATATCACTCGTATAGGTATGATTATAGTTTACTGATAATTCCTATTTTTGTTGCCTTCACGAATGCTATGAGTGCGCGAATTTCGGGGCCATCGGGCACCTGTTCTTCAATTTGTCGCACTGCATCGAAGACGCTTGTCTGCCCATGAAAGAGCAAACGATAGGCATTTGCGATGTGTTTCTGCACCTTGGGGTCGAAATTTGCTTGCTCCATGGTGATCTTGTTCGTACCCGTATATTGCACAGGATTGCCTCCTGCTATAATATAAGGTGGTACATCTTTCGAGAAGGTAGTGCCGGCTTGCACCATCGCATAGCTTCCTACGCGTGTCTTTGCATTCTCAATCACGCTGCTACTGAGCACTACATAGTCGCCAATGACGCAGTCGCCGGCAATCTTACTGCCATATCCGAAGACGCAATAGTCGCCCACTTTGGTGTCGTGAGAGATGTGACTGCCCTCCATCAGGAAGTTGTTGTTGCCAATAACGGTTTGTCCACCTTCGTAAGTAGCGCGGTTGATGACCACATTTTCGCGAATGATGTTGTCGTCGCCAATGATGAGTTCGGTCTTGGCGCCATTGTAATTAAAGTCTTGTGGAACGGCTCCGAGCACCGAACCTTGAAAGACTTGGTTGTTGTTTCCCATTCGAGTGCCAGTAAGAACACTGGTAAAGGGGTAGATAATGCAGTTGTCGCCAATGACAACATCGTCTTCGATGTAGGCGAAGGGATATATTTTGCAGTTGTCACCAATCTTTACATTGGCGGCAATTTCTGCTTTGGGACTGATTTCACTTGCCATATTTTAATTGTTTAATGTGAAATATTGTGTGATAGAAGCTGTCGTATGACCTATTTTGCGCCACCACCTAAGGCACTATACAGGTTGACAACGGCTTGCATTTTGCTGAAATCGTCGGCAATCTTTGTGAGCTGCACGTTGAGTAAACTGCTCTCTGCGGTGATGACTTCGAGATAGGTGCTGCCGGCACTGGCCATTAATTCGCGTGTGTCGTTGACGTTTTGCTTGAGCACTTCAATTTGTTTTGCCTCGATTTTTGATTTCTCTTCGGCCGAATTATATTGAATAAGGGCATTGCTTACCTCATTTCCTGCTGCCAAAACGCTATTCTGCCAGTTGTTATAAGCTTGCTCATATTGTGCCTTAGCCACCTTTAATCCGGCAACGAGCTTGCCATTTTGGAAAATAGGTTGCGTCAAAGAGCCGACCGCTGTGAGCAACCATTTGCCCGGATTGACGATGCCCATGCCGCCACTGTTGGTGAAAGCGCCCGATGCACTGATATTGAGTGCAGGGTAGAAGCGGCTGCGTGCCGTCTGGACATTGTAGAAACATTGTGCCAAATTCATTTCTGCGGCATGCACATCTGCACGATTCTTGAGCAGCTGTAGGCCTATGCCGGTGGAGAATTTCGCAGGGAGTGTCTGTTGATCGAGCGAACCTCGTGCAATGGTTTGCGCCTGTTGGCCTAAGAGTAGCGATAGGGCGTTCTCCGTTTCGCGTATCTGTCGCTTGATATCTGTCTTCTGTGTGAGCACCGAATAATAGCTCGATTCGGCACGTTGCACAGCTGTTGACCGCACACCTGCTACTGCATCTTTCTGCAACACCATGATGTCCCATGTATCTTTCGTGAGTTTCTCCATGTCGGTTACAATGTTTAATTGCTTGTCGAGCATGAGGAGTGTGTAGTACATGTTGGCGATATTGGCGATGAGTTTCGTTTGCACCGACACTTGATAGTCTTTGCTTTGCAGCAAAGCTACTTGTGCAGAGCGTTTCGATGAAAGCAAGGTGCCAAACAAATCAACGTTCCAGCTGGCTTGAATCGGCAGGCTATAAATCTTATTTGCTTTGTTTCCGTCCCATGAAGAGAGGGTTCCTTGCGGGGTAAATGCTACCGAAGGAAGAAACGAAAGCTTTGCCGCTTGGAGCTGAGCTTCAGCCATTTTCACATTCAGCGCAGCGTTAAGCAAGTTAGGATTGTGGCTTAAACCTTGCTCAATGAGCTTTTGTAGTTGCGGATCGGTGAACACACTGCGCCAAGGTATGTTGGCAAAGCTGGATGTATCTGTTGCGGCTAAGGTGTCGCGATCAGATGTAATATCGCGAATTAAGCCGCTTGTTTTGAGTTCTGGGCGCTCATATTTCCCATAAAGGGCTTTGCAACCCGTCAACGAGACGGTTGCAAGCGCCAGAAGTATCATGTGACTATATATCTTTTTCATACGATGCTTATTTGTTTTTATCCGTAATCTTCACTCCAAATGTGCGTGCATATTGCTTGAGTTCGGCCTCGGCTTCTGCGTTATGATCATCGTCAAACTTCAGCGGACTGAGCTTTTCTTGCAACCATTGGAAGATGACAAAGAGTGCCGGAACGATGAATACTTGGCAGAGTGTACCAATCAACATACCTCCAACTGCTGCTGCACCGAGGGTCTGGTTACCATTCTTTCCGACACCACTGGCAAACATTAAGGGCAGCAAACCAATGACCATGGCCAATGAGGTCATGAGGATTGGGCGCAAACGAGCTGCTGCTCCGAGGATGGCACTATAGCGAATGGCCATACCTGTGCGGCGTCTTTCCAATGCAAACTCTACAATCAGGATGGCATTCTTAGCCAAAAGACCAATCAACATGATGAGCGAAATCTGCATATAGATGTCGTTGGAGTGACCGAAGAGCTGTGTAAAGAGGAATGCACCCGCCAATCCGAAGGGGATAGACAGTACTACAGCTAACGGAAGAATGTAGCTTTCATACTGTGCACTCAAGATCAAATAAACGAAAAGCAGACACAAAACGAACACGATAGCAGTGGTGTTGCTACTCTCTGCCTCAGAACGTGTCAGGCCGGAATATTCATAACCATAGCCTTGGGGCAGCGTATTCTTTGCCACTTCAGCAATCGCTTGCATGGCTTGTCCTGAAGAATATTTCGTATTGGGCGTCACACTCACGTTGATAGCGGTGAACAAATTGAAACGAGCAATGTTTGATGGCCCATAAACACGCCTCAATTTGCAGAACTCTGACACAGGAGACATCTGCCCATTTGCTGTGCGAACGTAGATATTGCTCAACTGATCGGGGCGCAAACGGTCGCTGGCCGGTGCCTGAATCATCACGCGGAAGAGCTTACCATAGGCGTTAAAGTTGGATGCATACATACCTCCTAAGTAGCCTTGCAGCGTAGAAAGCACCACGGTGGGCGATATTCCGGCCTGCTTTGTCTTGGCAACATCGACATCAACCATATACTGTGGATAGTTAGGGTTGTAGGTAGTCATCGCCGTTTGTATCTCGGGTCGGGTATTTAATTCTTTCAAAAAGTCTTGCGTTATGTTGAAGAATTTATTCAAATCACCACCCGTTTTGTCTTCCATCGTCATGGTAATACCATTCTGCATGGAGAAACCTGGTACCATAGGTGGACCAAAAGCCAAGATTTGTGCATCCTTAATGCTTGCCGTTTGCTTATAGATCATGCCCAAAACCGAATTAGCTTCCAAGGGATTTACGATTAAAGCCATGGGATCTCCCTGCGTGATGGCATGCTTGATGCGTGCAAAGAAACCACCCGAACGCTCTTCAAAGGGTTTGAGTTTGATGATAAAGGTGGCTTGATCGGAGCCTTGTCCGGCGATGAAGTTATAGCCAACGATACCTTCACGACGCTGAATAGCGGGGTTAGTAGCCAGCATTTGGTCAACTTCTTTCACGATTTCGCGTGTCCGTTCCTGGCTTGTTCCAGGGTTAGCCGATATCATCACAAACAAAGTTCCCGTGTCTTCGTTGGGCACAAGACCAGTCTTTGTGGTGGCCATTGTTATGCCTAACACGACAAATCCTATCGCTACTGCAGCTGCAACCAACCATTTTTTGCCAATAATCTTGGTTACAATGTTTTTATATTTGTTGGTGGTTTTGTCGAAAACGCGGTTGAAATTGCTGTGGAACCGGCTCACAAAGCTATCGTTATGCGCATTTTTCTCTTGGTCATGTGGCTTCAATAAAATGGCACATAAGGCGGGAGAAAGTGTCAATGCATTCAAAGCTGAGATGACAATTGATAGTGCCATCGTCACACCGAACTCGCGATAGAAGGTTCCTGACGTACCCCCTAAGAACGAAACGGGCACGAATACGGCAGCCATCACAAGCGTAATGGAGATGATTGCACCCGAAATTTCGTTCATGGCATCGATAGATGCTGTCAAAGCATTGTCATAACCTTGGTCTAATTTGGCATGAACGGCCTCCACAACCACAATGGCATCGTCGACCACAATGGCAATAGCCAAAAGCAAAGCCGACAGTACCAGCAAGTTAATCGAGAAGCCAAACACCCAAAGGAAGAAGAAAGTTCCAATCAAAGCCACAGGAACGGCAATCAAAGGAATGAGCGTTGAGCGCATATCTTGCAGGAAGATATATACCACAATGAATACCAATGCCAACGTAATGAACAAGGTTGTAACCACCTCTTCGATAGAAGCAAAGAGGAATTCCGTGGTATCCTGTTCAATCGTATATTCCATTCCTGGTGGAAAACTCTCGCTGGCCTCTTTCAAAGCTGCCTTCACATCGCGTGCAATGTCGGTAGCATTCGAACCTGCAATCTGGTTAACCATGCCCATAACAGCGGGATGTCCGTTGTTAATCAAGCTCACATTATACATCAATGAACCGAGCTCTATCTTGGCAACATCCTTCAAACGCAGGGTCTGTCCAGTGGTAGAACTGGTGATAAGGATATTCTCAAACTCAGAAGCTTGCTTCAAACGGCCCTTATAGCGCAGTGCATATTCATAGGCAACCGAACCATTTTCGCCCAAAGAACCCGGTGCAGCTTCGATATTTTGCTCAGCCAATACCCCCGAAATGTCTGAAGGAATGAGGCCATATTGTTTCATCTTGTCAGGTTGTAGCCATATTCTCATCGAATAGGTTTCCATACCTGGGGTCTGAACATCGCCCACACCTTTGATACGTTTCAGCAGAGGAACGATGTTAATGTTGTTATAGTTTGTCAGAAACTGACCGTTATAGCGCCCATCTTCCGTCGTCAGCGAATACATAATCACGTTGGACGACTGGCGTTTCGACACCGTAACACCCACACGTGTTACCTCGGCTGGGAGCAAAGCCTGTGCCTGTTGCACACGGTTCTGCACGTTGACAGCCGCCATGTCGGCATTCGTTCCTTGCTTAAAATAGACCGTTATCAACGCCATACCCGAGTTTGTTGCCGTCGATGTCATATAAGTCATGTTCTCAACACCATTGATACTCTCCTCCAAAGGTGTGACAACAGAGTTTAATACCGTCTGAGCATCGGCTCCGGTGTACGAAGTCATCACCGAAATGGTAGGCGGTGCAATATTCGGATACTGCTCAATAGGCAGCGAAACCAAGCCGATAGCACCCAATAGCACGAAGAATACCGAGATAACCGTCGAGAGTACGGGGCGCTTAATGAAGTTTGTAAAAGTCATAAACCTTTCCTTTTTTATTTACCTTGCATCGTTTTTACAAAGCCACCTGCGGAGCTTTGCTTCTCACCTAACTTCGCAGCGTCGTTGATACTCTTATTGTATTGTGCCAAGCTGATGGGCTTAATCTGCATGTTGTCGCTCAGTTTGGTCAAGCCTTTCAGCACGATGCGGTCGCCAACAGCTAAGCCATCGGTTACAATATAGGTGTTCCCATCGTTTTGTGGATTAACTTTTATCTCAGTGTATTTTACTTTATTGTCTGCACCCACTTTGTAAACAAACAATTTATCTTGCACCGATGTAGCAGCTTCTTGTGGAATAACAATCGCATGTTGGCTGGTACGTGGAATGATAATCGTACCCGAACCGCCACTCTTCAGCAACTTTTCGGGGTTATCGAAGTGTGCTATAAGCGAATAAGCGCCGGTAGATGCGTTGATAACGCCACTCATCTTCACCACCTTTCCGGGGTGATTGTAAATTGTTCCGTCGGCCAACTGCAACTTCACAGCGGGTAAATCCTTCAGCGCAGCAGCTACGTTGCCTGCCGCTTTTGTCATATCTAAGATGTCACTTTCAGCCATAGAGAAGAACACTTCAACCGTTTTGATGTCCGAAACGGTTGTCAAGGCGTCTACAGAAGAGGCGCTTACCAAAGCTCCTTTCTTATAAGGTAGGCTGCCAACCACACCTGCTGACGGACTTTTTACTTGGCACCAGCTCAACGTTTCCTTAGCCGATGCCAGCGCAGCTTGTGCTTGTGCTAAGGCAGCTTGTGCGGTTGTGAACGCGTTTTGCGCCGTAGAAAGCTCATATTGTCCAATCACTTTCTTGTCGAACAACTTTTTATTGTTCTCGTAAGTCAAGCGTGCTGTGTTCAATTGTGCCGTAGCCGTGTTCACACCGGCTTGCGCTTGACGCACCGCTGCACGATAGGTTTCGCTGTCAATGGTAAACAACAACTGACCGGCCGATACCGCTTGTCCCTCATGAACATAGACATTGGTGATGAAGCCCGATACCTTTGGCCGCACTTCTACGTCTTGAATACCACGAATTGTTGCGGGATAGGTCGATTGAAGCGAAGCGCTATTCGAACCAATCGTCTCTACAGGGAATTCGTTATTGCCAAAGTTGGGCATTCCACCACCGCCACCACAAGCGGTAAGCGCTACTGCAAGTGTGGCTACATACAAATAATTTTTAATCTTCATACCTATCTTATACTATATTATTGCCTTTGAAAAACAGTTACTTTTTTATTCGGTTGAATATCGTTATCAACAATCTTATTTCTGAAAACTTCTATAAAACTCTTGGTTTTGATAACGCAAAATTACAAATAATAGTTGGCTTTATATTCTTTCGAATGCCATATTTTAAGGAATATTATAGCTTGATGAAGTGAATTTAGTGGTAGTTGAGCGCATTCCTGCCAAGAGAATATTCTTATCTTTCCCCATAGCTGTAGGTCAACGAAGCTGCATTTCCTTTCTTCTGTTGTTGCAATGATGAGCCTGTAAGGCTGTATGCTTCCAAAAGTCTTGAAGCATATTGCTGCAAATCAATAGGCGAACGGGCCTAACCGCATTGCATCTTTCTTGGCTAATTCTAATGCAGTAGGGAGTATAATCCTTTTGTTTTTTTGCTGTTATGCACCTTTTCTTTATCTTTGTGCTGCAAAGCAGGTGCAAGTATATCTGAATTTAGGTTGGAATAAATTGGCACTCTTTTTCCCGAACACGTGTTAAACAAGCACGTCAGCATGGTAGCATCGTAAAAATAAATCGTAAAAACGAATGAAATATTGGCTATGTCTCCTCCTTCTTATGGCGACTCCGGCATTGGCACAAGTGCGCCTTTCTCCATGTGATAAACAGGATTATGAGCTGTATGCCTCACGCTTGAAAGCACTTTTTAATCCCGACGCTTCGCAACAATATATTGTGGTGGATGGGCAAAAAGAATTATATGCCTTACAAGTTATCAAGGGAAGCCACTTGGGACAAAGGAAAAAGACGCTGGCTCTCAAAGATTTCAAGCAGGTGTACACCATTGATGATGACAGTCTTTGTCAAATAAAGGTTTCATCTTTATTGCGTTTCGCCGTATTTTCGTCCACATATCTTGTTCGTAAGCGGCTGGGCTTTTTAAAAACCTGCTTCCTCTTCGATATGCAAGATGGCGCACAATACTCCATAAGGAATGCCGATGTCGCTGCCGGTAGTTTAACAGATGTCCTTGAACAAGTATGTATAGCGGTACGAAAGAATAATCCTGAAACCATCAGGCGGCTCTTTCCGCAGATAGACTCACTTACGAAACATTTTAAATCTTATGAATTGGAAGAAAGTTGGGCGATTGAAACCGCAGAACAAGATGAGCGCAACATGCCTTCTGTGATATTATCCACACATTACAATGGTTTCAACTTTCAATTTTTTCAGCCGGAAACAGACACTGATTCACTCTGTCGAAAGTATGGGAAACTATTAAAAACAGTAGCACAATGGCTTTTTCTACATTCCAATGTGCTCGATTTCAATGAGCGCGTCTATGTCTGCATTCATCATGACCGTTCGACGATTTATGACCGTTTTGCCCATCTCTATGGAAAATATTATTTCCATATTACCGCCGACGAACTTAAAGAATCCACCTTGTATGCGCTTTTTAAATCTCGTTTTCTTGATTCTTGAATTTGCGTGAACTGTGAAGATGCACTGGGTTGTGTCCATTAAAGTTTAGAAATATGGTAAAGAAAAATCATATAGAATTGAAGTCTATCCGCTCTTTTGAGGTGTTTAGTCGATATTATTGGTATCGGAAAGATTTGTCGGATATATGCAAGCAGTTGGGGATAGAATATGTGGGAACGAAACAAGAACTGAATTCCTATATAAAAGAATACTTCAATGGAAATTTGATAGCACATCGAACAGGCAAAGAAAGTGAACCGAATGCCATAAAAGTTCCTCTCCATCAAATCTCTTTAGCAACTCCTTTACTGGATTGTGGTTTTGCATTTAATGCTTCTTTCCGAAAGCTATTCTCTGATTATACCGGCAAAGCCCATTTCAAGTTCACAGCAGATATGGCAACTGCATGGCGGAAAGTAAAACGTGAGCATGACCATTCATTTACGCTTCAAGATATGTTGGATATCTATAATGGATGTTCTTCTTATGCTCATTATGATCATAGTTCTTGTCAATGGAATCAGTTTTTGAAGGATTTTTGTGCAGATTCACGGAATGCAGTCTTCACTAATAAACTGAAAGTTGCATCAATCCTTTGGAAACAGGTGCGCGATTCGTTCCACCCTAAAGTTTATAACTACAATCTCGTATTGCGCTATTGGGATATCATAGAGAAGTTGTTGTAGGGAAAGAACGAGAAAACAAGAATTTCCGAACGGCGTAAGCCTTTGCGATGCTATTTAATCTTGGTTTGGATTTGTATGGTATGCAGATGAATACGCCCCAAAATGGTGGATGAAGGACTTTACAAATCCTCTTCATTTTTCATTGCTTTCCCCGATAAAAGAAAAAGGAGTTGCGGTGAAACCGTAACTCCTTGACGTTGAATGTAGCGGGGGTGGGACCCGAACCCACGACCTCCGGATTATGAATCCGACGCTCTAACCAGCTGAGCTATCCCGCCATCACATTTAGGTTTTGCCTAATTGCGGGTGCAAAGGTAGTATAAAGTTTTGGATATGCAAAATTTTCATGTGATTTTTATTTTGAGTTTTTATGCTATAGGGTCATCATCTGTTTCCCGTTCAGTCTGCGATTGTTGCATGATTTACATGGATGGGAGAATAAAAGGAATGCGCCATGCAGGTGTTGTGGGGTGTACCTTTTTGCAAACGCATAGAGATTGGTGGATAATCTATGCGGAATCATGCGATGAAATGGTGCATATTGCGACGTAAAATGCACGGTTTTACTTTGCAACGGTTGAATAGCGTGTCGGACAGGTGTCAGAGATAGTGGGGCGGGGGATAGTGGAAAGAGGAACGTGGGTGGTGAAAAGAAGGCGGAGGAAAAGTGCTTTTGGGTTGCGAAGAGCATCTTTTTGATGCAGCAAGGGATGCGATGGCCTGTTTGGAGTATGCGCTCTGTGTTTCATAAAAAAGCCAAAAACACAGGCTGTTTCACTTTTTTATGCTAAATTTGCAACACGGGAAAGGGCGCTTGCGTTGCTTTTCGCAGAGGAATGTTTTCATGATTCGGATTAAAAAATTAGATATATTCATAGCCAAGCAGTTTGGTTTGCTCTTTTTGGGCACTTTCTTCATCTGCCAGTTTGTGCTGATGATGCAATTCCTTTGGCGTTATATCGACGATTTAATCGGCAAAGGACTGTCCATGGAGATTATGGCACAGTTCTTTTGGTATATGGGTTTGATGTTGGTTCCGCAAGCGTTGCCGTTGGCCATCTTGCTTTCTTCGCTCATCACCTTTGGTAATTTGGGCGAGAGCAGTGAGCTTACAGCCATCAAAGCTGCCGGCATTTCCTTAATGCAGTCGTTTCGATCGCTCATCGTTATCTCGATAGTTATCAGTGGCATATCATTTGTTTTTCAAAACAATATCGGTCCGGAGGCCAACAATAAACTGGCACAATTACTGATTTCGATGAAGCAAAAAAGTCCTGAATTGGAAATTCCTGAAGGCGTTTTCTATGATGGTATTCCCAACAGTAATCTGTATGTGCAGCACAAGGACTTGGAGACGGGCAAACTCTATGGCATCATGATTTATCGCATGACGGGCAGTTACGAAGACCAAGCGATTATCTTAGCCGACTCGGGCATGTTGCAATCAACGGCCGACAAGAAGCATTTGCAGTTGAGTTTGTGGAGTGGCGAATGGTTTGAGAACATGCAAAATGATGCCTTTGGCAATAATACGGCGGTGCCTTATCGGCGTGAAACGTTTACGGCAAAGCGTATACTGTTGGATTTTGATGGTGATTTCAACATGACCGATGCCGCAGGATTGGCCAATAATGCGCGTGGAAAGGGGCTTGCACAGTTGTCACATGACATGGATTCGCTGAAGCATACGTATGACAGCATAGGGCAACAATATTACAAAGATGCGCAACGCTCGCTGTACTATGCGCCGCCCATTGATAGGAAAGACTCGCTGCGGGCGGTGAAAGCGGCCTACAATGCGCGGTTTAATATCGACTCAACCTTTGCGCATTTGCCGTTGGCGCAGCAGCAACAGGTGGTGAGTATGGCGCAATCGAGGGTGCAAAGTGCCATCTCGGACTTAGATTTTAAGAGCATGCTCACGAGTGATGGGGATTTGTTGATACGCCAACATGAGATTGAAATGATAAGCAAATTCTCCGTAGCGCTGTCGTGTTTGATCTTCTTTTTCATCGGAGCGCCGTTGGGAGCTATTATTAGAAAGGGCGGATTGGGCATTCCTGTGATTGTCTCGGTGTTGGTGTTTATCGTGTATTATGTGCTCGAAAATACGGGCTATCGCATGGCACGTGGTGGCATTTGGACCGTGTGGTTTGGCAAATCTTTAGCGCCTGCCGTGCTCACTCCGTTGGCAGTCTTTGTGACTTACAAGGCTTCGAACGACTCCATGGTGTTTAATTTTGACGCCTATCGGGAGTTCTTCCAAAAGCTTTTAGGCTTGCGTGTGAAACGACACGTGTTTGCCAAGGAGGTGATTATTGATGAACCACATTACGAAGAAGATGTGAAGTTGCTGCAAACGATGAATGAAGATGTCCGCACTTATGTGGCGGTGCACCATTTGCAGCACTTGCCCAATCCGGTGAAAGTGTTCTTTAAGTATCGTGCAGACCATGCCGTGGAGCAGCTAAGTGAGCGGTTGGAGCAGGTGATTGCCGATTTGTCGAACACGCGTAACACCTATATCATCAAGGCGTTGAACAACTATCCTGTGTTAGCAACAAAGGCACATACGCGGCCTTTTGAGCGCAGATGGCTCAATATGGTTTCGGGAATTGTTTTGCCCTTAGGCGTGTTTTTTTATTTGAGAATGTGGATGTTTAGAATGCGCTTGTGGCGAGATTTGCGAACAATAGAGCAGACCAACCATGGTATTGTGACGCTGATTAAAAAGAATTTTCCGGTATAGCGTGCAAGGCTCCTATATATAATAAGGTGTAAAAGGAGAATGTATGGCTGTGGCGAATAGATAAATTGCAACAAAAGAAAAATTATATGGAGGATTTTAAATTAAGTAATATTGAAGCCGCACTTGACGATTTCCGCCAAGGAAAGTTTGTTATTGTGGTGGATGATGAAGATCGTGAGAACGAAGGAGATTTGATTATTGCGGCCGAAAAGATAACGCCCGACGACGTGAACTTCATGTTGAAGCATGCAAGAGGTGTGCTTTGTGCGCCGGTAACGCTCTCAAGAGCTGAAGAGTTGGACTTGCCCCATCAGGTGGCCGATAACACTTCGATGTTGGGAACGCCCTTCACCATCACGGTAGATAAGTTGGAAGGTTGCACAACGGGGGTGTCGACCCATGACAGAGCGGCGACGATTCGCGCTTTAGCCGACCCTGCTTCGACCCCTCAAACCTTTGGACGGCCAGGGCATATCAATCCCTTGTATGCGCAGGATAACGGTGTATTGCGTCGTAGTGGGCACACAGAAGCCGCCGTTGACTTGTGTAAATTAGCGGGACTTTATCCCGTTGGTGCCTTGATGGAGATTATGAACGAGGACGGAACGATGGCGCGCATGCCACAGTTGATAGAGAAGGCGAAGGCATGGGGGCTGAAAATCATCACAATTAAGGACCTTATTGCCTATCGTTTAAAGAAAGAATCGACGATTGAGGTGGGCGAAGAGGTGGATCTTCCCACCATTTACGGGCATTTCCGTTTGGTTCCTTTCCGTCAGAAAAGCAATGGTGCCGAGCACATGGCTGTTATAAAAGGTGAATGGAAGCCGGGAGATGCTGTGTTGGTGCGCGTGCATTCGTCGTGTGCAACGGGCGACATCTTGGGCAGCAAGCGTTGCGATTGCGGCGAACAGTTGCACAAATCATTAGAAATGATTGAGCAAGAAGGGCAAGGTGTGGTGATTTACATGCAGCAAGAAGGGCGTGGAATAGGACTCATGAATAAGATGGCAGCTTATAAGTTGCAGGAACAAGGCTACGATACGGTGGATGCTAATGTGCATTTAGGCTTTAAACCCGATGAACGTGACTATGGTTGCGGGGCACAGATGCTGCGGCATTTGGGTGTGAGCAAAATGCGCTTGCTGACCAATAACCCCACAAAACGTGTGGGTTTGGAGGCTTATGGCTTGGAAATTGTAGAAAATGTGCCGATTGAAATCACGCCCAATCCTTATGATCGCAAGTATTTAGAGACCAAACGTGATCGCATGGGGCATGAGCTTCATATTAAGAATTGACGTGTAGGAATTGAATGTGGAAAGCTAAAAGATTTCCACATTCAATGTTTTTAGAAGGTTGGCTGTGTCTGAAAACCTGAAGAATTGAAAAAAAAGTGATGTATATTCTTCGCAGGCATGGAGAAAATCATTACTTTTGTGCGCAGATATATAACCTAACGGATAAAGCTATGGCACATTTATCGGATCGTTTAAATCGTCTTGCACCCTCAGCAACGCTTGCGATGTCGCAGAAAAGCAGTGAAATGAAGGCGCAAGGGATTGATGTTATCAATATGAGTGTAGGGGAACCCGATTTTAATACACCCGAGCATATCAAGGCGGCTGCCGCACAAGCTATTGCCGAAAATTATTCAAAGTATTCTCCGGTGCCGGGCTATCTTTCGCTTCGGCAGGCTATCGTTGATAAGTTGAAGCGTGAAAACGGCTTGGATTATCATGTAGAGGAGGTGCTGGTGAGCAATGGTGCAAAGCAGAGTGTGTGCAATGTGGTAATGGCTTTGGTGAATGCGGGCGATGAAGTGATTATCCCTTCGCCTTATTGGGTGAGCTATCCACAAATAGTGAAGCTCGCAGATGGTGTGCCTGTGTTGGTTGAGACCGAGTTTGAACATGGTTTTAAGATGACCCCTGAGCAGTTGGAGGCTGCGATTACGCCGAAAACACGCATGTTGATTTTGTGCTCACCTTGCAATCCTACGGGGAGTGTGTATGCTCAGGAAGAGTTGGAAGCCTTGGCGGAAGTGGTGCTTCGGCACGAAGATTTGTATGTGGTTTCTGACGAAATCTATGAACACATTAATTATATAGGGCATCATGCCAGCATCGCTACAGTGAAAGGAATGCGTGAACGCACGATTGTGGTGAATGGTGTTTCGAAGGCCTATGCCATGACCGGTTGGCGCATTGGCTATATTGCAGCGCCCGAATGGATTGTGAAAGGGTGTAATAAATTGCAAGGACAATATACCAGTGGGGCTTGTTCGGTGAGCCAAAAGGCTGCCGAAGCGGCTTATACTATGGGGCAGGAATGTGTGGAAGAGATGCGTAAGGCCTTTGAAAAGCGCCGTGATTTAATCGTTGATCTGTTGCGGAAAATTCCAGGATTGGAAGTGAATAAGCCCGATGGAGCTTTTTATGTGTTCCCGAAGTGCAGCGCTTTCTTTGGAAAAAGTGATGGGAAACAGGTGATTAAGAATGCCACAGATTTTGCATTATATTTGTTGGAACAGGCGCATGTAGCGACCGTTTCGGGCGATGCATTTGGCCATCCGGCTTGCTTCAGATTGAGTTATGCTATGAGTGAAACGCAGATTACAGAAGCGATTCGACGGATAGCAGCTGCATTAATGAAATTGCATTAAGAACGATACGCTGCTAAGAAATTGTTACAGAAAGGGCTGTTTTTGAATAGAATGCTCGTTAAAACTTCTTAATTAGCGTAGTAGTTATGCATAAATTGCTATCTTTGCGAGGTAAAAAGGGGCTGTTATATTCCCTTGTCAGACACAACTAAAAAATTAAATGTGGAAAAATTATTAATATTATTATACTAACAAAAGATTAAATTTTTCAAATTATGGCAACTACACAACAAGCAGCCAACCCTAAGAAGGGTCAAGGCTTTCAGGGAGTTAGAGGCGCATTCTGGATTATCGTCGTTTGCGCTGCAATCGCTTTTACATTGTTCTACACTTGGTTTGCTAACCCCATGCACTTCCAAGGCGGTAACCTTGATGGTCATCCTGCAGACGTTTGGGGAACTATCTTTAAAGGTGGTTTCATCGTTCCAGTGATCCACTCTTTGTTGTTAACCGTGTTGGCAATGACTATTGAGCGTGTTTTGGCTATGAAGACCGCTTTCGGTACGGGTTCTTTGCCAAAGTTCGTTCTGAACATCAAAGCTGCATTGAATGCAAACGACTTTGATAAGGCACGTCAGTTGTGCGACAAGCAGAAGGGTTCTGTAGCAAACGTAGTATATGCTTCTTTGAATGCATATAAGAGTATGGAGTCTGGTGCAAACGCAAACTTGAAGAAGTCTCAAAAAGTTTCAAAGATTCAGCAGGCACACGAAGAGGCTACTCAGCTTGAAATGCCTACATTGACCATGAACCTTCCTATTATTGCAACCATCGTAACGTTGGGTACATTGACAGGTCTTCTTGGTACTGTAACGGGTATGATCAAGTCGTTCTCAGCTTTGTCTTCGGGTAACGTAGACTCAACTGCACTTTCTGCAGGTATTTCTGAGGCTTTGATCAATACAGCATTCGGTATTTTAACATCATGGTGCGCCGTTATTTCTTACAACTATTTCACCAATAAGGTTGATAAGTTGACATACGCACTCGACGAAGTAGGTTACTCAATCGCTCAGACATACGAAGCTAACCACGCAGACGAGGCTTAATTTTTTGCTAACCCTTTAAAATTTTATCGCTATGGGTAAAGTAAAAATTAAGAAAAGTGATGTATGGATTGATATGACGCCTATGTCAGACGTGATGACCTTGCTGCTCACTTTCTTCATGCTCACCTCTACTTTTGTAAAGAATGAGCCTGTGAAAGTAAACACGCCAGGGTCGGTTTCCGAGATTAAGGTTCCGGAAAAGGGCGTTCTGACGATTTTTGTCAATCCTGAAAAAGATGCATCAGGAAAGCCAACTGGCGAGGGACAGGTATTCATGAGTATGGATAATCCAGAAGAAATGGTACAGGTTCTCGACAAGATGACTGAAAGTTTCGGAGTGAGTTTGAATCCTGCACAAACCAAAGCATTCAAGGCTGAAGATCAATTTGGTGTTCCAATGAGTGATTTAAGCAGCTATCTGTCTGCACCTCTTAATATTCGTATGAAGACTCTTCCGTTGAAGGGTATTCCTTTGGATAGTATTAAAGGGGGTATGAGCGAGTTCCAGCAATGGGTAAATGCTGCTCGTACAGTAGACGATGATATTAAGATTGCTTTGAAGGCAGATGCAAGTACACCGTATAAGACAGTGAAACGTGTAATGAGTGAGCTCCAGGATATGGACGAAAGCCATTACTATATGATCACTCAGCTTAAAAAACAGGAGGACTAATCAATGGCAGAAATAGTAGAACAAGGCGGAAGCAAACAGAAGAAGTCTAACGCTCGCGTGGACTTTACGCCGATGGTAGATATGCTCATGTTGTTGATTACGTTCTTCATGTTGGCAACATCTCTCAGTAAACCTCAGACGATGGAGCTTACCATGCCGAGTAATGATAATGTTCAAAAAGATCAACAAACAGAGGCAAAAGCTTCAGAAGCTATCACAATCTATGTTGCAGCCGACAACAAGATTTATTATGGTGAGGGTGAACCTCAATATAATAATCCTGCATGGTTGAAGGAAACAACATGGGGTAACGATGGTATTCGCAAGGTGCTGAGAAATCATGCCACAGCAACGGGTATTAAACCTGTAACACGTATTGAACTTGCAGTGAAAGAGTTGAATGCAAAGAAGGCTGAGAACCCTCAGATGTATCCCGACTCAATCTACCAGAAAGAGTTAAGTAAGTTGAAAGCCGGTGAGCTGAAAGATGGAAAGATTCCAACTTTGACCATCATTATTAAGCCCACAGACAACGCTTCTTATAAGAATATGGTGGATGCACTCGACGAAATGCAGATTTTAAGTATTGGTACTTACGTTATTGACAAGCTCAACAGCGACGACTTACATTTGTTGAAGCTGCGTGCTGTTAAGCAGTAGTCGATGAAGTAAAGAAACAATTTAAAAAGAAAGAAACAAATGGCAAAAATAGATTTATACGATCCCAAATGGGTCGATTTGGTGTTTGCCGGTAAGAACCAAGGCTACGGTGCGTATAAGCTTCGTAAGGGAACTTCTGGTCGTAACATCAAGGCACTTGTTATCTTGATTATTGCTGCAGCACTCGTTGGTGGTTTTCTTGCATGGAAAGTGATTCAACAGAAGAATGCCGAACAGCAGCAAGCCTACATGGAAGCGATGCAGTTGGCACAACTTCAGCAGGAGGCTAAGAAGCAAGAGAAGAAGAAACAGGAACAGGTGAAGCCAAAGGTTGAGCCAAAGAAAGAGATTCCTGTTGCGCGCGAAACGCAGAAATTCGTTGCACCTGTCATCAAGAAGGATGAGCTCGTAAAAGAGACCAACCAAATGAAGCAGATGGATCAATTGGATGCGAAGATTGCAGTAGGTACTGAAACCCATGAGGGTGCAAAGGACCGTACGATTGAAGCTGTGCGTAATGACATCGCTGTTGCTACACCTCCTCCAGCACCAAAAGAAGAGGTTACACAGAAAGTATTCGACGTCGTAGAAGTGATGCCTTCGTTCCCTGGTGGACAAGGAGCATTGATTCAGTACTTGAATTCTCATGTAAAGTATCCTGTTGTAGCACAAGAAAATGGTATTCAAGGTCGTGTAACCATTTCATTCGTTGTAGAGCGTGATGGTTCTATCACCGATGTTAAGGTAGCACGTTCCGTCGATCCATCTTTGGATAAGGAAGCAGCTCGCGTTGTAAGCAGCATGCCTCGCTGGACACCGGGAAAGCAGAATGGTTCTGCTGTTCGCGTGAAGTTTAATGTTCCCGTGGTGTTCAAATTGCAACAATAATTAAATGAATAAGAAACATTCTTATATTCTACTCGGACTATTGTCATCTTTTGTGCTCTTAACTTCCTGTTGGAACAAGGGCACAAAGAACAATAGGACGGATACTCCAACGTCAGGGACGATCACATTCGTCTCTGACGAAAGTTTTAGTCCTTTCATTGAGGAAGAACGTCAGCAGTTTGAGTTTCAATTTCCTGAAGCACATCTGAAAGCGATTTATGCGGATGATATTACGGGCTTCAAGATGTTGCAAGACCTCAAGACCTGTTTGTTTTTCACTTCGCGAGGACTTACTCCAAGCGAGATAGCCTATTTCAAGACGAAGAATCTTGTTCCCGAAGTTTTTATGATTGGGTATGACGGTTTGGCTTTTATCGTTAATCGCAATAATTCCGACACGTGTATTACGGTGAACGATGTGAAACGTGTGCTATCCGGGCAGGCAAAGCATTGGAGTGATGTTTATCCTCACTCGAAACGTGGGGACATTGAAGTTGTTTTCGACAATAAAGCTTCAGCCACCTTGCATTATGTTATCGACTCGATTATGGGTGGAAAGCCACTCACGGCCAGCAATATCGTTGCGGCAAAGAACAGTAAGGCGGTGATAGATTATGTGGATAAGAACGTCAATGCAATCGGTATTATTGGTTCGAATTGGTTGAACGACCGACGCGATACCACCAATACCACATTTAAAAAGAATATTCATGTCATGTCTGTATCCATAAAGGATAAGGCTACACCCGAGAATAGTTGGAAACCCTATCAGGCTTATCTGTTAGATGGTCGTTATCCCTTTGTGCGCACGTTATATGCCAATGTGGTCGACCCGATGCGTGCTTTGCCGTGGACGTTTGCAACATTCATCACCAGTCCCAAGGGGCAGTTGATTCTTTTCAAAACGGGTTTGTTGCCTTACAGAGGTGATATCACAATAAAGTCAGTCAATATCAAGAAATAATCGGTTAGGAGCCTCTCCCTTTTTAGCCACTTTTCTATATAGCGTTTGATTGGAGAGTTTTGTTGAACAAAAAAGAATTATGACTATGAAGATAACAAGGTATATGGCCGTGGGCTTATTATCGATGAGTTTGTCGATGCCCGCAATGGCACAGACGAGTAGTTATTCAGTGATGTTGCAGCCCATTGAGCAGGCGTTGAAAAGCAATGCGAACATGGATGCTAAGGCATTGAAGAACTTAACGAAAGACTATCAGAAGACTTTCAAGAAGGATCCAAAGGCATTGGTTGCTTTGGGCGAGTTGTTATTGCTCAACAAGCAGTTTGACGAAGCAACCAATATTGCGAATGACGTGTTGGCCAAGAACAAGAACTATGGCGATGCCTACATCCTTTTAGGCGACGTGGCTGCGATGAAAGACGATGGTGGAAATGCCGCCATGTGGTATGAGCAGTCGATGACGATGGATCCCAAGAATCCACAAGGTTACATGCGTTACGCCAATGTTTATCGCAAACGCAGCCCCGAAGAGAGCGAGCGCGCGTTGAATATGTTGAAGCAAAACTGTCCCGATTTCCCCATTGATGCCGAGGCCGGCAACAATTTCTATCTGGCAGGCAATTACGAAAAGGCTTACGAATATTTTGCAAAGACCGACAAGGCCAACCTCGCCGAGTTCTATCTCGTGGGCTATGCCGTTTCGGCCTATATGAGCAATCACAAGGAAAGCGCCTTGGAGGTGTCGAAATTGGGTGTTCAGAAGTTCCCCAAGGACATCACTTTCGACCGTGTTGCCTTGTGGAGCGCCGTTGATTTGCAGAAATTTGACGAGGCCGATGGCTATGCCAAGGTGGTGTTGAGCACCGATTCTGTGGAGAAGAGTTCGCGCGACTACATTTATTATGGTTTGGCTTTGAAGGGGCAAAAACAATATGAAGCCGCTATCGCACAGTATGAGAAGGCGTTTGAACTGAACAAAACCGATTTCAAACCCTATCAGTATATTGCCGACACCTACACCGAAATGGGGCAGGAGGACAAGGCTTTGGAATATACCGAGAAGTATATGGCCAACAATCAGAACTCCACACCTTCCGACTATGCGCGTTTGGCCAACATCTATGCGCAGAAGGCCGAGAAGGGAGGTGCCACGAAGCAGGCCAGCTTAGACAAGGCTTACGGCATTTATGAGCAGATGGCTGCCAAGTGGCCGAGCATTGCTGCGTGGGTTTATAACATGGCCGGCATGCAGGCTTCCAAGGCGGCTGACGACGAAAGGGGCGCCGAGTTCTTCAAAAAGGCAGTCGAGTTGCTCTCTGCCAAGACCGATCGCCAGGCCGATGATGACGCCACTTTCAAATCGGCTTTGGCTAATTTAGGCTATTATTATTGGGTGACGAAGAACGATCTTGAGACGGCTAAGCCCTATTACGAGCAGCTCATCAAGCTCGATCCCAACGATAAAAATGCGCGTGCTGCGCTCGGATTAGATACTCCTGCTGCCAGTGAGCAGCAACAATAAAGGTAAAGAGGTACTGTAAAATTTGTGATTATTTTTTACACGATGTGTGTGTAATTTTAAATGAGTCCCGTGGGGTGCGCGAAGCATCTCACGGTTTTTTATGCCTCAATCGTCAGACTTCCCTGGCGTGTTGTTGCCCGCATCGCTTTCTTCATCGGGCGTGTTGCCTTGCTCATTGTCCGCATTGCTTTCTTCATTGGTGGCCTTGGCCTTGTGGTGCGGAATGACTTCGCGCTTGTAGCGGCGCACCATTTCGTTGATAAAGTCGGCGATGGGCACCATGCTTTCATCGTCGTTGAGAAACATGCGCGCGTTGATGGCCTTCACCACAAGGCGGAATTGCTCATCCATCTTGAGCCGCGTGGCGCGCAATGCCCCCTTCACAATCCCTGTTTGTTCATCCAAACGCAGGTTGAGCAGTTGGCTCACCTTGTCGTTAGAGGCAGCAAGTTGCGTCACATACTGCGTCAGGTGCAGCAGCTCGATTTCTTCGGCGTGCTGTGTCAGGCATTTTTTCGTCAGAATGTAGAGCACTCCCGTTTGCCGTTCGAGCTGCATCCTGTTGTTTATTCTGTAGCCGGCGATGTCCAGCCAAATCGTCTTTGCCGCCGCTTTGGTCTCCGGGTTTGTGCCCTTTGTAAAAGCTCTCACGACGGCTTTAAACCCCGTGAAGAGCATGTCGCGTTCGTGGTCGGCTTCGGCTATCTGCGCTGTGCGCAAGCTCGTGCGGCTCAATCCCATGCAGGCTTTCTCTTGTTGCAACAGCTTTCCAAACTCCGCCGTGAGCATTTTTGTTTTCGGATGCGCCGCTATGGCCTGTTCATATTCGGCCAAAATCTTGGCCACGCTCTCCATAAACATTCGATGTGCGCCGTTGTTCACTTTTGTGAGGTCGATGTTTCTTATTTCTTTCATATCAGATAGCATTTAAAGCGTTTATATGCTGATGAATTGATTTTGTTTCGGTTTGTGAGCGTTTGCTCTCTGCAAAGATACGTTTTTTTTCTGCATCTTGCTTGCGGAAGTTCCGCAAATATATTACATTTTTGTTTGATGTCTGCGGAATTTCCGCAAACAACATTCCGTTTTGCACGTTATTTGCGGAACTTCCGCAAGAATTATGCTTGTTTGTAAGGCATTTGCGGAACTTCCGCAAGTAATATGCGCATTTGTTCTATGTTTGCGGAGTTTCCGCAAGCGTCATTCATTTTTGTTTATTATTTGCGGAATTTCCGCAAATATTGCTCGTTTTTGTGTTTTGCTTGCGGAACTTCCGCAAATGCAATGCAGTTTGCTTTCAAGTTCATTCCGTCTTATTCTGGTGTGTTTTTGATGGTGGTTAATGGTTTTTCGGGT
>RBWB01581548.1_pt1 | contig 22593 bp, 18 predicted proteins | sample 2014201 | NCBI WGS metagenome assembly RBWB01 (sample SAMN10133834, study PRJNA383868) | Human oral metagenome, whole genome shotgun sequencing project. | isolation source: supragingival plaque isolated from 88 juvenile twins | host: Homo sapiens | place: Australia
GTGGGATGGTGGCGAAGACGTACAGCCGTCTCTACTTTATTGACATTCTGTCCTCCTGCCCCACTGGAGCGCATGGTTTCAAAGGAAATATCCGCAGGGTTGATCTCTATCTCTATGGTATCGTCGGCCAATGGGTATACATAGACCGAGGCAAAGGAGGTGTGTCGCTTGGCATTGCTATCAAAAGGCGAGATACGCACCAAGCGGTGTACCCCATTTTCCCCTTTGAGGTAGCCAAAGGCAAATTCGCCATCTATCTCTAGGGTCACGGTCTTCACTCCTGCCACATCACCCTCTTGGTAGTTGAGTTCCTTGACTGAAAAGCCCTGCTTGTTTGCCCACATCATATACATACGCATGAGCATAGAAGCCCAATCACAGCTTTCGGTACCTCCTGCTCCAGCGGTAATTTGCAAGACAGCACTCAGGGCATCACCTTCGTCGGAGAGCATATTGCGAAACTCAATATTTTCTATATGATAGAGTGCTTGTGCATAGAAATCCTCCACTTCCTGGGCTGAAATAGCATTCTCCTTGTAGAACTCTAACATGATTTGGAGTTCTTCCACCATTTCTACCGCTTTTTCATAATCGGTAACCCACTTCTTTTGAGATTGGATCTTTTGGACTAATAGCTGCGCCTCCTTTGGGTTGTCCCAAAAGTCAGGGGCTAAGGTTTTCTCCTCTTCATTGGCAATTTCTATCTTCTTTTTGTCAATCTGGAGATACCCTTCTAAGCGGTCTACCCGCTGGCTAAGTTCCTTAAGTTGGTCTATGGTTACCATTTCCGAAAATTTCGGCAAAAGTACAATTTTTTATTTATTATTCTGTGAGATAGTGCTCTTTTTTTTCCAAAATACATCTTAATAATTGAAAATATCAAATATAACAAATTGATTTTCAATTTTTTATAATAGAAAATTTTAACATTTTACACGGAATAGTTTTAATTATTTATTGTAATTTTGTCCTTTACAGATACAGGGGCGAATGACAATTCGCCTATAATATATTGAAAGATATGGCGAAATTCATCAAGATATATCCAGAGAATCCCAATGAGCGGGAGATACAGAAGGTGGTGGAGTGCCTTCGCGAAGGTGGGGTTATCATCTACCCTACCGATACGGTGTATGGATTGGGCTGCGACATCACTCACAGCAAGGCCTTGGAGCGCATCGCTCAGCTTAAGGGGGTGAAGTTGGACAAAGCTAACTTCTCCTTCGTATGTGCAGACCTTAGCCACCTTTCGGACTATGTAAAACAGATAGATACGGCTACCTTCAAGCTCCTCAAGCGTGCCTTACCGGGTGCTTATACCTTTATATTGCCTGGGAATAACAACCTGCCTAAGGAGTTCAAAAAGAAAAAAACAGTAGGGATTCGCGTACCTGATAATACCATTGCCCGTACTTTGGTAGAGAAATTGGGCAATCCGATTGTCTCTTCCTCTATCTATGACGAAGACGAAGTGGTGGAATACACCACCGATCCTGAACTCATTTTCGAGAAATGGCAGGACAAGGTAGATATTGTCATAGATGGCGGCTATGGGGACAATGTGGCCTCCACCATTATAGACCTTTCCTCTGGGGTACCCGAGCTTGTCCGAGAGGGAAAGGGTAGCATAGAAGGACTTTTTTAACCAGCTGAAAACAAGCATTGTGCGCTATTTTATACAACTCTCCTATAATGGAAAAGATTACCATGGTTGGCAGCGACAGCCCAAGGCTCCTTCTGTACAGGAGGAGATAGAGCGTGCCCTGTCCTTATTGCTCCGCACTGAAATTGCCATCGTGGGGGCGGGCCGTACCGATACAGGCGTACATGCCAGGGACTATTATGCTCACTTTGACTATGAGACTTCCCTACCTGAAAACTTGGTGAGCAAACTCAATTCTTTTCTCCCTAAGACCATTGCTATTAAGGCCATCTTCCCAGTCAAGGACGATGCCCATGCTCGCTTTGATGCCCGCTCTCGTACCTATCAGTATTTCATTTGTACAGAGAAAGATCCCTTTGGGTATGAACAACATTATTATATTCATTATCCCCTCGACCTTGACCTAATGAACAAGGCTTGTGAGGTACTTTTGAGACATACTGATTTTCAATGTTTTTCAAAAGTCAATACCGATGTCAAGACCTATATCTGTCATCTTACAGAGGCCTATTGGCGCAAGGAAGGAGGGCTGCTTATTTTTAGAATCACTGCCGACCGCTTCTTGCGCAATATGGTACGTGCCATTGTGGGCACCCTCTTAGAGGTAGGCACAGGAAAGATGACCCTGGAGGGATTGGAGCAGGTTTTGCTAAGCAAAAACCGTTCTCAGGCGGGCTACTCCGTTCCTGGGCATGCATTGTTCTTGGAAAATGTACTTTATAGTGACTAATGACCAGTGACCAGTAATTAATGACAACTAACCACGCTAACTGAATATGGAAATAGAAAAAATACACCACATTGCCATTATTTGTAGCAATTACGAGCTGTCAAAGCATTTCTATACTGAGATCTTGCCTTTTACGATACAGGCGGAGCATTATAGGGCTGAAAGAAAATCCTTTAAGTTAGATTTGTGTCTCAATGGATCATATGTCTTGGAATTGTTTTCCTTTCCCTCTCCTGCTAAGCGACCAAGCCGGCCTGAGGCTTGTGGAGGTAGGCATTTGGCTTTGGCAGTGAAAGACTTAGAGGCTTCCATCTCTTACTTAGAAAGCCAAAAGGTAGCTTGTGAAGCCATACGCCAAGATGAATATACAGGAAAGCGATTCACCTTCTTGGAAGACCCCGACGGCTTCCCTATTGAATTATACGAAATATAACCCTTTGATAACGTGATTACTAAAGAAAGTATAGACAAGGTATATGATGCTATTCGGGTGGAGGAAGTCATAGGCGACTTTATCCAACTGAAGCGTTCTGGCGCTGGCTATAAGGGGCTGAGTCCCTTTACCAATGAGCGTACGCCGAGTTTTTCCGTATCTCCTTCCAAGCAAATATGGAAGGACTTCAGTAGTGGGAAAGGAGGCAATGCCATTGCTTTCCTTATGGAACACGAACATTTTACTTATATAGAGGCTATTCGCTATCTGGCTAAAAAATATAACATAGAGCTGGAGGAAACCCAGCAGAATGAACAAGAAAAAGAAAAAGCCAATGAGCGAGAGGGGTTATACTTAGTCAGCGAGTTTGCCCGTGATTATTTTCAACAAGTCCTTTCAAACACGGAAGAGGGCAAGGCCTTAGGACTTACTTATTTCAAGGAACGCGGCTTTACAGACGAGACGATCAAGACCTTCCAATTGGGGTACTCTCTTGACAGTTGGAGTGCCCTGACCGACGAGGCTTTGGCTAAGGGAATGAATGGTGCTTACTTAGAGAAAACAGGGCTTACTATCGTCACCGAAAAGGGGCGTAGAATAGACCGCTTCAAAGGGCGCGTGATGTTCCCTATTCTCTCCATGAGCGGACGAGTATTAGGGTTTGGCGGACGTATCCTCTCCAAGGAAAAGCAAAAGGAAGCCAAATACCTCAACTCTCCCGAAAGTGACATCTATCACAAAAGCCATATATTATACGGTATCTTTCAGGCCAAACCTTTTATTGCCAAGGAAGATAACTGTTACCTTGTTGAAGGCTATACCGATGTGATACAGCTCCACCAAAGGGGAATCAAGAATGTGGTCGCCTCCAGTGGTACAGCCCTCACCCAAGAACAGATTCGCCTGATACGTCGCCTTACGCCCAATGTCACCATCCTCTACGATGGGGATTCAGCAGGGCTAAGGGCTGCTATCCGTGGGGTAGATATGATCCTTGCCGAAGGGATGAATGTACGCATCTGTACCTTCCCCGACGGAGAAGATCCTGATAGCTTCGCCAAAGCCAATTCCTTAGAGGAAATCCAAGCTTATTTCGATGAACATACTCAGGATTTTATCCGCTTTAAGGCTTCTTTGCTGATGAAAGAAACCAAAGACGACCCTCTCAGGCGAGCCGATACCATTCGGGATATGATTGAGAGTATTTCTAAGATTTCTGACCCTATCAAAAGGGAAATCTATGTGAGGGAGTGTGCCAAGATTATGGAAATATCGGAGGAAGTACTCTTTGCCTCTCTTGCCCAAATGAATCAGCAACAAGTCCTCAAGGCACAGCAAGAACTCAAAAAAGCCCAGAAGGAAACTCCTATGGCAGCTGTAAAAACACCCGATAGGATCCCTCCTATCGTTTATTTGGAGAAAGACCTGATCAAGTACCTAATCCTATATGGGACGAAGGAATGTACTTTCGAAGACAAATACCTTTATTATGATCCTGAAACAGGCGAGGAAAAGACTCAAGAAGTCTCCCAAAGGGTAAAGGTATTCGAGAAATTATTCCTTGAACTCCAAGCCGATGAGATAGAACTCTCTACCTTAGAGTTCAAGGAAATATATACTTTTTTCATAGACAAATACCAAGCTGGATTGGAAGATATTTCTCTTATTATCAACGAGCTACCTGTCTCCATGGCAGCCATTATTGCTTCCTTTCAAGCTCAAGAGGAGCAAATCCGCCTACATAATTGGAGCAAAAAAGGCGTAGAGGTCAAGCCTAAAGAAGAAGATCTTCCTTACGCGATCAATGGTATTATCCTTAACCTACGCAAATTGCTTATAGACAAAAAGATAGAAGAACTTCGCCAGGAAATAACCACCCTAGAGGATGAAGGGGAGGATTCCTCTTGGGCTTTCCAAGAGGTAATGGACTACAATGTATTGAAAAGCACCATCTCTCGCCGCTTGGGTGCTACTTAGTTATCCCTTATAGTGCGCTATGGCTTCTAAGATCATCTCACAAGCCTTTTCGATTTCTTCCTTGCTAATGGTCAGTGGTGGAGAGATTCTTACTGCTCTAAGTTCAAAAAGCAACCAAAAAAAGATATATCCTCTTTGGTGAGCATAGAGAATCACATGGTTGGCCAAGTCCTCGCTTTCCATGATAGCTGCTAGCATGAGTCCTTTCCCATTGACTGATTTTATCTTAGGGTGCTTTAGGAGTTTGCGGAAAAGCTGTTCTTTCTCAAGGGTCTCCTGCATAAGCGAAGTGGTAAGTAGCTCATCGAGAGTTGCCAATGAAGCGGCTGCCACCACTGGGTTTCCTCCAAAGGTAGTGATATGGGACATTTTAGGCTTATCAGCCAAAAGATGCATCAGCTCATAGGAAGCCACAAAGGCACCACAGGGCAGTCCGCTAGCCATTCCTTTGCCAATGGCGATAATATCGGGTACTACATGATAGTTCTGAAAGCCAAAGAGCTTTCCGGTACGGCCAAATCCTGGTTGTATCTCATCCAAGATAAGTAGGGCACCCACCTCTTGGCAGCGTTGTTTTACCTTTGCCAAATAATCATTCTCTGGGGTGATGAAGCCTGCACCTCCCTGAATCGTTTCCAAAACCACTCCAGCGGTTCGGGTAGTGATTTTCTCCAACTCTGCCTCATTGTTGAATTCGATCCAAGCCACATCGGGTAGTAATGGACGAAATGGTTGCTTGCGCAGCTCATAGTCCATGATACTAAGCGAACCTTGGGTATTGCCATGGTAGGCCTTGCGAGCTGCAATTATCTGGGAGCGGCCTGTAGCACGCTTAGCCAGCTTGATACTTCCCTCTATGGCCTCCGTACCCGAATTGACTAAATAAGTGGTTTGCAAAGGTGCAGGTAGGTTCTCTGCCAGTCGCTTACAATAGGCCACCGCAGGCGATTGGGCATATTCTCCATATACCATTACGTGCATATACTTTGCGGCTTGCTCTTGTATGGCTTTGACTACTTTAGGATGGCAATGCCCTAAGGTACAGGCCGATACCCCAGCTACCAAATCCAAATAGGCTTTCCCTTGCGTATCATAGATATAAGACCCTTCGGCACGAGCCACCTCCAAGCCTAAAGGATATAAAGAGGTTGGGGCCTGATACTGTAAAAAATCTTCTTTCATTTTATAAGGTTCCTTTCATTTTTTTAATTCTAAGGAGAATATTCCCTTGTAAGAGGTATTTCATATATTCGGATCGGAGAATTTCATAAGCTCCCAAGCTTTCCAAATGTTCGTTATATACTTGGCAGTCCAGCAGCAAATACTTTTTCTGCTTGAGGTCTTCCAAAAGAGTGTAAAAGGCCACTTTGCTCGCATTTGATACTTTAGAAAACATACTCTCCCCACAGAAAATACCGTTACCTATGTCCACGCCATAGAGGCCTCCTACCAATTTTTTATTTTGCCATACTTCTACCGAGTGTGCCAAACCCATTTCATACAATTGCGTATATGCCTGTACAATCTCATCACTAATCCAAGTGCCTAATTGGTCTTTTCGGTAGATGTCTTTACAGGTGGTTATTACCTGATGGAAATCTTTGTCAAATGTTACTGTAAATAGCTTTCTATTGAAGATATTGCGCATACTCTTATGCATCTTATAGTGTTGTGGGATTACTACCATACGCTTCTTAGGTGCCCACCAAAGTATAGGTTCATCCTCATTATACCAAGGAAAGATGCCACTTTTGTAGGCCAGTATAAGTCGGGGTATGGAGAGGTCTCCTCCTATGGCAAGAATTCCGGTTTTGTCGGCCTGCTCTACGGGAGGAAAATAAAGATTTTTGGTCAATATGTACATTGATTATAAGCGATTTTGAGGTGTAAAAGTCTTTGTAAAGAAATATTTCTACTTAAAGAAATACCATATGATACCTAAGCGAATTTTCCAGTCGCGATAAGGTTGGGAGGGAGCTGCATAGTAATTGTACTTACCGAGTAAGGCCTCAAGGTGCTCTACTGTAAAGAAGATACGCATGGTTCTTACTTTGGCATTGACAAAGAAGTCTGTTACTGAATAGTTCCCTATCTTTTCATCTGTTTGTACTTGAAAATCTGCCAACAGCGGATTGTACTCATTGGCATAATAGTTGGTAAAGTACTTAAAGGTAAGTCCTGTCTGCAAATACATTGCCTTTTGGAACATATGAGAGCTGAAATAGAGCGTATTTCGAGTAGTGAAGGCGGGTACATTGAAGATATGTTGCCCCTCTTGAAGTACTTGCTGATACATCAGGGTGTTATCCAGCCCCCAGTTGCCTATTCGGAATTCCTTCTCTCCTATGAGTTTTAGGTATTGTATATTACCGCCGTACTGATTGGGTTTGGGTTGTTTTTTGGTTCCATTAATATTGGTTTTAAGTTCAAAATAAGTATAATTGTTAATATTCGTAATGTCCAATGATAAGTTCCCCCATTGGGTATTGAGCCCTCCGTAGATAGTTTGTATATTTTCCTTAGAAAAATCATCAAAGTGATACCAATTATAATTCTTATAATCACTTTGATAGAGCAAAAAGTTAAAGTTTGGCAGCTTGGAAGTGATATTAATCCCTGCAAAGAGCTTATTTTGTTCATCGAAGTTATAGGAAAGATCTCCCTGGAGCTTGGTGCCTAATATCTTTCCTAATAGCATCTGTTCTCCTTCGGCTTTGATGAGGAATCCTCTATAGTCTTTCTTCCATTGTAGTCCTAAGCCATAGTCGGTTCCTTTGATCTGATGTGGAATAAAATTCCCTTGTTCGTCCACGAAAATCCCTTTGGCAAAATAGTTATAGAAATAACTCTTCCCGTATACAAAAGTCTTTCCTAAGTAAGGCAAGGTAAGTGCTGCCCCCAGCTTATTGGTAAGCGCCCGCAAAGAGAGCCTATCATGGAGGTTACTTTGGGTAAAACTCTCCCCTAAAAAGCTATTCGGGGCTACTGCCTTTTGGTTATAATGGTAATTTTCACTTTGGTACGTTAGCTGATGCTTCAGCATTATTTCTGTATCTCCACCTTGCGAGGGGCTAAGGAAATTATATTGTTGTTGAATGAAATAACGCTTTAGGTTTTCTTCAGACGTAACATCCGAAAGGACTATGTCCAGTCGCGCTCGATTGCTGAACTGTTTATCTCCTCCATAGAACTGGTCTGGGTACAGAAGTCCCCCATTCTCTTGCCGTTCTATCTCCTCATTTGCGTAATGCCCCATTGCCAAATACTTACCATTCTTTGACAAATAAGAAAACCCTGCAAAGAAGTTTCCTATAGAAGAGAGTATATTCTTATAATCTCCCAAGGAACGTAAGGCATTATAGCGTATAAAAAAGTTAAATTCATTCGAGAGGTTGGCCGAAAAGAAAGACTGCAATAGCTGTCCTTGAGAGAGTCCAGACTTGAATGAGAACTCCGTCATAGGGGTAGGTACCCTATAATAAAGAATGTCCTCTGCTGAGGAGAAATAGAAACTATTTCCTCGCATCCCTAGCCCTGGGGAAGGTATCGTATGTCTAAAATCATAAGCCAACGTAGTATAGGTTTGTCCCATATTTTGGAAAGGTACGTAGGCAAACATATCTTTTCTTACAGGATTTTGCCTGTACATAGCCTTTAGGGTAAGGGTCGTATCTATCGCTATAGTATCGCGAGCTATGGAAATATATTTGTAATCCCGTGAAGAAAGTGTGATACTATCTTTCTTCTTAGGTTGAGGTCTTACCGATTTGAAACGAATACTATCCTGTGCCATCGCTACTATGGATAGAGATAGGGCTATAAAGAAAAGTAGTTTTTTGAGCATACTTTTTTATTAGTTGTTAGCGGTTAGTGATAGTTACTATAGCAACTTTTTCACACTTCATTTTTCACTATTCACTTAGTTTAAAGATCTTTGGTGAAGATTCCACCATCGCAAAGGAATAATCCCTTCAAGCGCCTTTTGATAATCGCGTTCCGTACAGGGGAGCATAAAGGCACCTTGGGAGGTTTCACTAGGGAGTATCCACCAGCGACCTGTACGATTACTTTTATAGAACTCTATGGTAAAATCATCCAAAAGAACAATATGCTTGGTATAATTCTTATCCTCTATGGTGGGAAACTCCTTGATACGATAATTGATACCTTCTATGAAGTACCAAAGGACTTCCCCTACCAACATCTTACCTCTCTCTGAGGTGGGTGGATTGAATACCCCCAGCACCGAAGTCTGTGAGCTAAGCCCTGCATAGCGGCTTATGGTACAGATCTCCCGAGCGGTAAATCCATTAACAAAGCCCTTAGGCATATCCGTATCGGCCGCCTGTACGGAGGTCATATCTATACTCACCAGATCCGTATTGCGCAAGATAGGCTCTACCTGTTCCATATAGCTGGTGACCTCTCCCAATCGATAGCTTTCAAAAAACATTTTCTGAAGCAAATCTATTGACTCTTGAGGATTGTAATAAGTTTGATAACCTATATTAGTAAAATGGTTTAACAAGGCAGGTGCCTCCAATAGAATACGGCTCATATAGCTATCTTCAGCAAAAATCTCATGATCATCTGCAAAGCCAAAAAGGGCATTGACACAAGCGAGATTGACCATCTGTTCCATAGTATCAAAAGCTCGATAGAGCGCATAGGTATATTCCACCCCATCGGCCAAAAGGATAGGTATAATACCTTTTTTGAGCAGGTGAAGGCTCACCTCTTTGATAGCAATAAAGGTATCTTCTTGGGTTGTTCCCTCCGGAATATTCCCCAAATCGGCTATTTCAATATCCCAATTACCATAATACAGACTATAAAACCCCTCTCTAAAAGAATTTTTAAGTATATTCTCACTATTAGAGATTGAAAATAGAGCCACTTTTACTCCTTCAAGCTCCGGTAAGCCCTCCTGACGGGTGTGTTTGCGTATTTTGGCACCAATGGTCTGGGAGATATATCTCTTTTGTACAAAAAAATCTTCTATTGGATATAAAAAGTCTAACACTATTCTAAAAAATTAGGTGTCTCAAGGAAAAAACTCCTCTGATTAAATCTTGTGCAAAAATACATATTAAAAATCGTACTATAACAAAATTAGGAGAGTTTGTGAATAAGTACCCTCATTTTTATTTATATTAAAATTTATTTTTATATTTTTAAAATAAAAATTCACCTGCGAAATTTGTTTTTTATCCTGAAAAAACGTATTTTTACAGCGTAAAAACAAAGTATAATTGTCTAACATATAAACTTCAAAAACCATGAAAAACATTCTTGTACCTATTGATTTCTCAGAACATTCTAACTATGCCGTAGAGGTAGCTGTGGACTTGGCTAAGAAAAAAGCGGCTACCATTGTACTATTACATTGTGTAGAATTGCCAAGGCGATTCATTACCGAGTCTACCTCTGCCCTACCTGAAGAGCTTTTCTTTATGAAAGAAGCAAGTACTAATGTTAAGAAAATCTCAGAGGAGATCGAAAGCAAAGGGATTAGTGTAAAAACCGTAGTGGAAACGACCGCTCTTACCTATGCCGTAAAGAACTTACTCGAAGAGCAAGCCATTGACTTTATCGTTATGGGCTCCACAGGAGCTACAGGATCAAAAGAACTTTTCTTAGGCTCCAATGCAGAAAAAATAGTGCGCACTTCCTCCGTACCTGTTTTAGTTATCAAAGACAAAACGGATATTTCTCAGGTGAAAAAACTAATCTTCGCTTGCGATTTCTCACAAAAGTATATCAATGCTTTCAAGAAAGCGGTTGATTTTGCCAATAGCTTAGATGCTAAGATTGATTTCGTGTATATCAATACACCTTATCATTTTAACTCCAGTAGAGAGATTAAGGTGTTAATTGATAATTTCTCCAAGGAACATAAGGAAATACTCGCTCACAATATCCATATGTATAGTGACTTCTCTATAGAAGAAGGTATTATCCACTTTGCAGAAGACCATCAGAGTGATCTTATCTGTATGTTCCCAGCCAAGCAAAGTGCACTTATGCACATCTTCAATGGCAGTATCAGTGAGGACATTGTAAATCACTCTGAAAAACCCGTACTTACGATTAAGCTATAATTTTTGGTTTCATTTTTTTAATTTTTAAGGAGAATGTCCCTATGCAGTGGTGAGTAGCTATTCATCACTGCATAGGCGTTTTAGCCCCTTAGTTACTTTTTTTATATTTATATCGTTTTTTTATGCAATACATTTAATGTTAAAAAGGACATTATTGTCGTAATTAAATTGTATTTTTAAAAATACACGTTTTTCTTTAGTAAATATTAAAAATAAATTCTTATTTTTGCAGAAAAAACATATATGAAAAAGATCATTATCCTCTTATTACTTGTTCTAATGACAGAGAACGCCTTTGGAGAAACGCATTTCTCCATAGAGAAGGACACCCTTTTGTCTCCTCAGTCGGCACAATCGGCCAATATTGAATTCTATTTCAATAGTAGTTTTGCTGCGGATAAGACAAGACTTACCCCTACTTCAGCCGCTTTCCGCCTAGAGGATGCGAGAATTTATATGTATGGAAACTACAACAAGGACTTATCCTACAATGTACGTTTTCGCTTAAATCGTCCCTTTACGCCCACTTCCCAGGACAATGCATCGGTAGCCCTAGACATGGCTTTTCTTACTTATCGCTTTGGTAAAGATCGCCAATGGGACTTGAGATTAGGTAAGGCCTATGCTATGATAGGCTCCTATGAGATAGATATTCACCCCTTGTATGAGTATATCTATGGGGATTATTTGGCTTATATCGTCAATCCCTTCCTTGGGGTACTTCAAGTAGGTTATGCCATCAATGAGCGCCATAAGGTAGGCCTACAGGGACATAATACACTCAATGCCAACTTCGCCGACCACTTGCAGAACAATGGCTTTGTTGCTGGAGATTATATGGCTTCTAGAGCTCCTATTGGAGGATATGCGTATTGGACAGGCTCCTTCTTTGATGGGGCATTACATACTAATTACTCTTACAATGTATCCCAGTTTGCCCAAGACTATTATACCCATACCGTATCGCTAGGTCATCAGCTTACCTTAGGAAAACACTCGGCCTACATAGACCTGATGTATTCCCATATGGGGGCTGACTATGCCTTAGTAGCCTCCAAGATACTCAACCAGTATGAAGGGCAGTCCGACAAAGTTATGTATAAGAACATAGTATATAAAGGAGTCATCTCTCGTTACGAATACCAAATAGATGATTATTGGAGTGTTTCTGCCAAATTGGCAGTGGAGCTTGCAGGAAGCAAAAACAAGATAAGTGAGCACTTCCGCCAAAATTACAGTTATTTCCTTGCCGTACAATATGAACCCTTTAAGACACAGGATTTCCGCTTCTATGGAGCCTATATAGGCAATACAGTTAATTATGCTGAGGCACTCAATATGCCTTATGAGCAATTTCATAGAGTAGCCTTAGGAGCTGCTTATACTTTGCCAGTTTTGAAAAAATCAGTAACTTTACCGCGAGAAAAATAAAATAAATTCATCATGTCAGGAAAAATAAAATTAGTCATTACGCTAAGTATTTTAGTACAGAATTTTATTTTTGCACAGAAAGATACACTTACAGAGCCACTTTCAGCTGAAAAACTGAAAGTAGAATTCTATTTCAGAGGAGGGTTCCTTTCGGATATTCATAGCCAAGAGGCTCTCTCTTCCTCTCATTTTCAGATAGATAATGCGCGTATCAATATCCAAGGGGATTACAACAAAGCGCTCTCCTATAGGGTACGCTTTCGTATGAATAAGCCCTTTGCTACTACCACTCAGGACAATGGGGCTGCTGCTTTGGACTATGCCTATATCACCTATCGCTTTGGCGCAAAAAGACAATGGGCAACCACTTTAGGCAAACAGCTTTCGGTAATGGGGTCCTTTGAACAGGATATCAATCCGCTATACGAATATATTTTTACTGATTACCTCAACGGGGTATATGCCAATGTCTTTTTGGCAGGAGCACAACTCTCTTACCAGCTCAATCCTCAGCACATAGTGGGGATACAGTTGCACAATACAGTAAATCAGTCTTTTGCTAAACACTTGGAGAGTAACCACTTTGTTACTGATAACTATACAGCCTCTAAGACGCCTATAGGCGGTTATCTGTATTGGAATGGTATTTTCTTTGATGGTATGTTCAGGACTAAGTATTCGTATAACTTAGCCCAGTTTGCCCAAGGATACTACACCCATTCTGTTTCTTTAGGTAACAAGCTACAAGTAGGTAAGCATACCGCTTATTTGGACTTAGTGTATTCCCATATGGGGGCTGACTTTGGGCTTACCTCCTCAAGGCTGCTAAGTATGTATGACGGGCTTTCGGAAGGAGCTTTTGTTATGCGCAAGAACATCGTATATAAGTGTGCGGTCTCCCGCTATGACTATCAGATTGATGAGCACTGGAGTCTCTCTGCCAAGTTAGGGATAGAGACCACTGGCAGTAGGAATACCCTCAATGAACAGCTAAGAACCAACTATGTTTATTTCCTTGCAGGTCAATATGCTCCCTTTGTCAGTCAAGATTTGCGCTTCTATGTGGCTTATGTAGGTAACCATATCACCTATACCGAAGCCCTGAAGTTGCCTGATGAACAGTTACACCGCATAGCAGTAGGTGCTTATTATACCTTACCTGTTTTCAAGCGATAATCACGAATTAATTTATTTCCTCATTATATGGAAAATTTCCCGATGGTGGCCAAAACCTTTTTTGGTTTTGAAGATATTTTAGAAAAAGAACTACGTACCCTAGGCGCTATGAATGTAAAAAAAGGCGTACGAAGTGTCTCTTTCTCTGGCGATAAAGGCTTTATGTACAAGGCCAACTTATCCCTACGCACAGCCCTGAAGATTCTCAAGCCTATCTACTCTTTTGAGGTACGCAATGAGAAGGACTATTACCAAAAACTCTATCAGTATGATTGGAGTCGGCTATTCTCTGCTGCGCAAACCTTTGCTATAGAGGTAACTCTGGCAACTGACCTCTTTAACCATACCCAGTACATGGCCCTAAGAGCCAAAGATGCTATAGTGGATAAGTTTCGTGCTCAAGAGGGCAAACGTCCTAATATAGACACACTACACCCTGACATTCAGCTGTTTATACATATTCAGAAGGACAATAAGGTCATCGTTTCTTTGGATACCTCTGGGGAATCGTTGCACCATAGGGGCTATCGTACCCAAACCAATATAGCTCCTATCAACGAAGTACTTGCCGCAGGGATCTTGCTACTGAGTGGTTGGGAAGGGCAAAGTGATTTCTTAGACCCTATGTGTGGGAGTGGTACCTTCCTGATAGAGGCTGCTATGATTGCTTGTAATATTCCTGCCTCTCTCCATCGCAAGGAATTTGCCTTTGAGAAATGGGCTGATTATGATGTAGATTTGTTTGAAACTATCTTTGACAGTTCTCTGGGCAAAGCCAAAGAGTTTTCCCACCAGCTATATGGCTATGACAAGGCACCATCGGCGGTGATGAAGGCTAAGGAAAATGTAAAAAATGCTCAACTTAGCGAATATATCACCATTCGCCAACAGGATTTCTTCAAGTCCAAGAAGGAAAACGACAAACCTCTCTTTATGGTATTTAATCCTCCTTATGGAGAGCGATTGGAAATCAACCCACAAGTGTTCTACCAGCAAATAGGCGATACACTCAAGAGGGGATATACCAACACCCAGGCATGGTTCATTACTTCCAACCTTGAAGCCCTTAAGTCGGTAGGGTTGCGCCCTTCTCGCAAGATAAAACTCTTCAACGGTAAGTTAGAGAGCCGTTTGGTCAATTACACCATCTATGAGGGAAGCAAAAAAGTAAAGCAATAATTCTTCACTGGTCTATCTGTAACTTAGCCAAGTAGTTAAAGGCATCCCCCTCTTGTTGTAATTCACAGCTAAGGCCATTGTGATAGGCCGCATTTTGCAAGGTATTATAATCCAAAAAGAGCCAAGGGAAGGAGTCTTTCTTTCCCTTGTAGCTTATGGTATAAGTAAGTTCACCATAATAATCAGCATCTTCGGCAATGGGCACAATATACCCCCCATCCTCATCTTGGTCAAACATATAAATAATATCGGTAGAAGTAGCCAAGATCTGCCCAGTAGGAGTAAGGAGCGATTTTAGTTTTTGTAAATAAAGGTCAATCTTTGACAGTTTCTGACAAACTCCTATACCATTCATTAGCATAAGAATCGTGTCAAACTTGCCGTTATAGTCCAGCACATCGGCACATACAGCTTGCTTCACGCCCCTGAGTTTACATACCTCAACAGCAGAAGCAGATATATCAAGCGCCACCACGTCCAATCCCTTTTCTTGTAGGTATAAGACATGTGAGCCTGTCCCTGCCCCTACGTCCAATACCCTTCCCTGAGCCATGGTAAGTGCTAATTGTTCCAAAGGAATCATTTGGGAGAAAGAACGGAAGAAGTGAGAGCGGAAGAGAATTTCCCGCTCTGAAATATTTGTCTCTACATGTACGTCGTCCGAGCGGTCTCCCTTTTGGTAATCCAAGAGCGAGCGTCCTAACAAATCCAACATCTGATTACGATTTTATTTTCTTTGAGAAGCGTTTTTTTATTCTATAAAGCAGTTCACCAAAGTTCCCAACCGACTTATCTTCATTGACAAAGATAGTAAGATATACCCCTAAGGGTAATAGGAAAAAGGTAGGAATCCAAGGAGCTACATAGGGGTTTATATTCCCATTGGTTGCCATATTTTTGGTCAATAGTCCAGAGAAATAATAAGCCAAGAACAATCCTATAGCTACCACCAAAGGCATACCTACCCCCCCCTTACGGATTACAGCCCCTAAGGGAGCCGCTACGAAAAAGAGTACGAAGCAGGTAATGGCCAGCGCAATCTTGTCACTTAGGGTCAAGCGATAGACATTAATTAGCTTCTGCTGGTACTCCATATTCTCCTTGTTGTTATCTATATTATTGATCAGGGAAGAAATATTGTCTTTGGCCAGGCTATATATCTGGGTATGCTCATCCTTTCCCTTATATCGGTCGAGTAGTTCTGTGGCACTCTTGACCTTTTCCTCAGAGGAAGGCTGCTGATCTGTTTGTTTATCAGAGAGATAACTCACCCCAGTACGCCTGTAGAAGTTCTCACCAAAGTCCTTCAACTCCTGCCTATAATCCCCTACTATAGAATCCAAAGTATAGGATAATTGGCTGATATTCATTGTTCTATAATAATCCTTTTCTGCATTCTCATTATAATTGATATCCTCATTAAGTGAACTAATATCTATATTAAGGATATGAGTTTGGAACTTTGCTTTCACGAAGGGATAATTGGCATTGTCATTATCCACATCTTCGTAGTAAGCCCCATCCTTGAGTACCAACTGTAGAATATCTGAACCCTTCTTATGTCCTGAGAGAGTTCCGTTTTTGGCTTTTATGACAGTGCGGTTTTGCTTATAAGCATTGAGTTTATGAATTACTATATCATGGAGAAACTCTCCGTTTTCCCCTGTTTTTCTACCTACTTTTATTGAAAAATCCTGTACATTATTGAATATCCCTTGACTTATGGCCAGTGCTGGTTGCTTATTTCTAATACTTGATCTGAGGGCTACCACCTTCCTATTAGACCAAGGTTGTAGGTTGTTAAAGGTGAAGAAAACCCCAATACTGAGCAGTATCATAAAGACAATAAGCGTACGAGAGGCCTTGAGCAAAGACACTCCCGACGCTTTCATAGCTGCCAACTCATAGCTCTCTCCCAAAGCTCCTAAGGTCATTATAGACGATAACACCACCGTAAGGGGCAGAATCAGCGGAATGAGATTGGGCAGCATAAGGGCTATGAACTTTATCACCACAAATATACTCAGTCCCTTGCCTACCAACTCATCTATATAAAGCCAAATGGTTTGAAAGACAAAAATCAGTGTGATGATAAAGAGAGAGGCTATGAAATTGTAGATAAAACGCGATAATATATAACGATCCAGTATTTTCATAAAAGGGGATTTACCTTGCCTAAGTGATTATTTGTTAATGTAATATCCTAATTTCTTGTATTTGCTCTCGTTAAAGAGAAACTCGTTGCCACTTAGGGGTTGGTTAGTCTTAAATTCATTGATCGTAATGGTTGTTTTCGCCTCATTCTTCCCCACTTGTATAAGGTTATAGATATGCTTGGTAGTGGTATCTATACCGAGCAAAATAAGCTTAATATCAGAAGCGGGTTTGGTAGGTTTGAGTTCTATATATTGTATTTTACGACCTTTCACTTGCTGTACAATATCCCATTTGTAAGAAAAATCTTTTTTGTAGAAAGTCAGCATCTCGGACGGCTTGATCATTTGGTCGTCTTTGTTTTCGGTATCCTCTATAGTTACCTCCTCATTCTCAGGAACTATAGTATATATTTTTTTACCATCAAAGATTTTGGTAACTCCCATATAGTTAAGCAGATACTTCTGTCCACTAAGGGTTACATCACCTCTGGTATCCTGCTTGATACGCTCTTTGGCATTCTCAAAGGAATAGCGAAAGTCTATATAAATATTGTTGTAGGATGTTACTTTTTTATACACTTCATCCAAAAGAGCTTTAGCCTTAGTGGCATTCTGTGCTTGAGTGAGAGAAGCCATAAGAGCAACAACAAATAAAAATATTCTTCTCATTTCTGTAATAATAAATACTCTCTCTACAGCAATAATTATGCCAAATTTTTATCCGCGGTTAGTGGTCAGTAATTCAAAATTCAAAACTATTTTTTGTCTGAGTGAAAAAATAATTGTAATTTTGACCCAAATTTTATTAGCTCAATCATAGCATGAATGCTTTGTTCAAAAAAGAAATTCGTTATTTCTTTACCTCAGCTATAGGCTATGTGGTCATTGGTGCTTTTATGCTCTTCAGTGGCCTATTCCTATGGGTTCTATCAGGGGAATACAACATCTTCCAAACGGGTTTTGCGTCCTTGCAGCCCTTCTTTCTGCTCTCGGCATGGATCTTTGTCTTTCTCGTCCCTGCCCTTACCATGCGTATTATTTCCGAGGAGAAGCGTAGTGGTATGTTGCCTTTGCTCTTTACCTACCCTATCTCGGTATGGCGTATAGTGCTTGCTAAGTATCTGTCAGTACTTGCCATTCTACTGATTTTGTTGGCTTTCTCAGGCGTATATATATATATGGTATGGCAATTAGGCGCTCCTAAGGGAAATATAGATATGGCCAGTACCATAGGCTCTTATATAGCACTTTTCTTACTGGGGGCTACCTTTGTAGCGGTAGGCATGTTTGCTTCGGCTATGAGTCAGAACCAGATTATTGCCTTTGTTATCGCTACTTTTCTGAACTTTTTCCTATTCTTCGGATTGGACGAGCTCATAGGTCTCTTTACCCCCAATTCGCTTTTCTCCTTTGGCTTCAAGGTACATTTTGAAGACATCAGCCGTGGGGTGATTGACACGAGAAATATAGTCTATTTCTCCTGCTTTATTTTCTTTTTTTTATACTTAACCCAACTTTCTTTGCAGACTGAAAAAAAATGAAATCCATAAAGAAACCTCTTTTCTCCATTTGTCTATTACTACTCCTTTTGGGAGGGATTATAGGAGTGAGTCAACTACTATATAAGCGATTTGACCTCACCTCGGACAAGCGCTATACCCTCTCCCCTACTACCTTGCAACTTCTATCTAAGGTGAAAGCTCCTATAGATATCAAGGTATTACTCAAAGGAAACATCCCCGCTGAGTACAAGCGTTTACAGACCGAGACCCTACAGCTATTGGAGGAATACAAGGCAGCCAATAAGCATATTCATTTTGAATTTGTCAACCCTTTGGAGGGCAAGGATGTAGATAGTCAACTACAAGCCCTAAGTGCGGAAGGCTTTACCCCTCTTATGATTACTTCCTCCACTGGAGCGACGACTTCCGAGGAATATATTATTCCTTGGGCTATTATCACCAAGGGAGACAAGCAAGAGAGAGTTCCCTTATTGCGCAACAAATTGGGCGCTTCCTCTCAGGAAAAAATACAATTCTCTGTACAAAACTTGGAGTATGCCTTCTCCGATGCGCTCTATAAGCTCTTTTTAGAGAAACAGAAAAATATAGCTGTTATCAGAAGCAATGGTACCTTAGCTGATATTCAGATTGCAGACTTCTTGCGCTTGGAACAGCAATACTACCACTTAGCGCCCTTTGTCCTAGACTCGGTAGCTACCGCTCCAGAGAAGACACTCAAGCAACTCTCTGAATTTCAACTATGTATCATAGCCAAACCCACCATACCCTTTACCGATGAGCAGAAACAAGTCCTTGACCAATATATCATGAACGGAGGGCGGGTGTTGTGGCTTTTAGACCCTGTGGCAGCTTCCTTAGAGGAACTCTTCCGCCAGCAAGGGCGTACTATGGCCATGCCCCTAAACCTCAACCTGACAGATATGCTCTTCAAATACGGAGTACGCCTGAACTATGATCTTATCAACGATTGGTACTTTACCCAAATTGTAGTGGCTCAAGGCAGTGGTAGCCAAACCCAATACACCCCTATCCCTTGGGTATATTCCCCTATGATCCTTTCGGCTAATAACCATATGATCAACAAGAACTTGGACGGTATCCGCCTACAGTTCGTCAGTAGCATAGATACACTAAGCAATGGCATCAAAAAGTCTATTTTGCTCACCTCCTCTCCCCTTTCCAAGACAGAAGGAACCCCTAGGGAAATCATTCTCGACTTTCCAGAGAAAACGACTGAGGGTTATGAAAAAGGAAATTTCCCAGTGGCTGTACTCCTAGAGGGCAGTTTTACCTCTGCCTTCAAGAATAGAGTAAAGCCCATTGCTGAACTTGAGGACAAAGACCAAAGCGTACCTAACAAAATGATTGTTATCTCCGATGGGGATATCATCCGCAATGATATTCAGCAAGGAGCACCTACAGAGCTGGGGTATGACAAATGGACAAACCAATATTTTGACAACAAGGCTTTCTTGCAGAACTGCGTCAATTACCTCCTAGATGACACTGCTTTCCTAAGCCTACGCAATAAGAAAGTTTCTTTGGCCTTCTTGGACAAGAAAATATTAGAAAAAGAAGCAACTTATTGGAAATCAATTGCTTTTATCGTACCTCTACTTACTCTCACTCTATTAGGCTTAGGAGTAAGATTCTGGTATAAAAAGCGATTTTCTTAATATTAAGTCAAAAATTTTATAGTTTCCCTTTTTTGGAATACCTTTGCACATATTTTAAACGCATAAAAGCATATCATGAGATTTATCGTATCTAGTTCGTATTTATTGAAAAAGCTCCAAATTATAGGAGGTGTAATCAATAGCAACAACACCATGCCTATCTTGGAGAATTTCCTTTTTGAATTATCTGAAAATAAACTAATCGTATCGGCCTCTGACTTAGAAACTACAATCAAAGGTGTCATAGAAGTAGAAAGTACCGATACAGCAAGTATAGTTGTCCCTTATAAGATTTTGATTGACACGCTCAAAACCTTTACCGAACAAGCGCTTACCTTCATCATCAATGACAACAATACGATAGATATTGTGTCTAACAATGGTAAATATACCCTTGCCTACTTAGATAGCCAAGAGTTCCCCACTGTAGTAGAAATAGAAAATGCCAATCATATAACTCTCAAAGGGCATATCTTGGCTACTGCTATACAGAGTACCTTCTTCGCTACAGGAAATGATGACTTACGCCCTATTATGAATGGGGTTTTCTTCAACTTTACCGAAGAGGCGCTTATCTTTGCTGCTACTGACGCCCATAAATTAGTAAAATACGAGCGCCAAGATATCAAATCCGCAGAACCTTCCTCCTTTGTCATCCCTAAGAAACCACTAAACCTGCTCAAAGGGATTCTCGCTGGAAGCGAAACTGAGGTAACTATAGAGTATAACCAAAGCAATGCTAAGTTCTCCTTTGACCAATTGGATTATGTATGCCGCCTTATTGACGGGACTTACCCCAACTACGAAGCGGTTATTCCTAGGGAAAATCCTAATAAACTGATTGTCAATCGTACGCTATTGCTCAACTCTACCAAGCGTATTTCCAACTTTGCCAGCAAAGCAACCCACCAGATGCGTGTGAAAATTACAGGTAACTCCCTACAAATCTTTGCCGAAGATATAGAATACAACAATAGGGCTAATGAAACCATTCCTTGTAACTACGAAGGTGATGACATGGAAATAGGGTTTAACTCTAAGTTCTTCATGGAGATGCTCAGTAACCTATCCTCCGACGATATCCTTCTTGAGATGTCATACTCCAATCGCCCTGGTATCCTCACCCCAGCCGACGGATTGGACGAAGGGGAGAAGATCTATATGCTTGTGATGCCAACGATGCTCAATGAGAATGTTTAATTGATTTTTTCATATTTAAAAAAGCTGTCTTTGTGAAGATAGCTTTTTTAATCTCATAATCCTAACGAATTCCTTTATGCAAATCTACAAATTCGGAGGTGCCTCCGTCAAAGACGCTCAAAGCGTACGCAATGTGGCCTCTATCCTTGAAAATACTACCCACCGAGATATCCTTATCGTAATCTCTGCTATGGGAAAGACAACTAATGCCCTAGAAGAAGTGGTAACCAATTACTTCAATGAAAATAAAAATGCTTTAGACGAAAGCCTCCAAAAGGTAAAGGACTTCCATTACCAAATCATTGGAGAACTCTTTGAGAATAAAAATCACCCTATTTATTGGAAAATAGATGGGCTTTTTGGGGAAATTTCCTCTTTCTTAGAACGCAACAAATCACCCAAACATAGTTTTGTCTATGACCAAATAGTGAGTTTCGGAGAGCTTATCTCCACTCATATTATTAGCCATTACCTCAATGATAGGGGGATACGTAACACTTGGCTTGATGCACGTAACTTAGTGAAAACCAATAGCAACTACCGAGAAGGGGAAGTAGATTGGGAAGAGACCAAGCGCAATATTACCGAGAATATCAACCCCTCCCTTATGTACATCACTCAAGGCTTCATAGGCAGCGATCCGAACTACTTTACCACTACCCTAGGTAGAGAAGGTTCCGACTACTCTGCGGCTATCTTCGCCTACTGCCTTGAGGCTGAGAATGTTACTATCTGGAAAGACGTAGCAGGCGTACTCAATGCCGATCCGAGATATTTCACTGATACCCAGCTACTTGAGAAGATTCCATACCAAGAGGCTATAGAACTGGCTTTCTATGGGGCTTCGGTGATTCACCCCAAGACCCTACAACCCCTCCAAAAGATGAATATCCCGCTAAATGTACGTTCTTTCCTAAACCCCAATGAAGCAGGAAGTTCCGTGTGCGATGTCAAGGAATTATCACCAAAGATTCCTTGCTACATACGCAAGCAAAATCAGCACCTATTATCACTCTCTTCCTTGGATTTTTCCTTTATTGCCGAAGAGAATATCAGCTTCATTTTCAATCTTTTGGCTACTTATCAAATCAAAGTAAGCCTATTGCAGAACTCAGCCATAAGCTTCAATCTGTGTATAGAGGACAAGTATAACAATCTCTCACAGCTATTGGAAGACCTAAGCAAACGCTTCAAGGTGAGTTGTATAGAGGGAGTAATCTTATACACCGTACGCCATGCTCAGCCCAACAGCTTCGATTTCTTGGGTGATGACAAGGAAGTACTCTTAGAACAATTTGCCCTCAATACCCAACAGAAGATCGTTAGGCAGTGATTTGTGATACCAATC
>RBWB01581555.1_pt1 | contig 22385 bp, 24 predicted proteins | sample 2014201 | NCBI WGS metagenome assembly RBWB01 (sample SAMN10133834, study PRJNA383868) | Human oral metagenome, whole genome shotgun sequencing project. | isolation source: supragingival plaque isolated from 88 juvenile twins | host: Homo sapiens | place: Australia
AACAAATAGAAGCTGGAAAAACTATTTATCCAAATCCAAAAAATATTTTCAAAGCATTTGACAAAACTCCTTTTGATAAAGTAAAAGTTGTGATTTTAGGTCAAGACCCTTACCATTGACCAAATCAAGCTCAAGGTTTTTGTTTTTCAGTTGAAAAATGACAAAAACTTCCTCCAAGTTTAAAAAATATTTATAAAGAATTGGAAACAAGCCTTTGAATTTCACCTTCAAATAGCTGAGATTTAACAGCTTGGACTGAAAAATGAGTTTTTCTATTAAATGCTATTTTGACAGTTGAAGCTGGAAAACCTGCAAGCCATAGCCAAATTGGTTGGGAGAAATTCACAGATTCTGTGATCAAAACTATTTCTGATAAAAAAGAAAATATTGTATTTTTGCTTTGGGGAGCTTTTGCTCAAAGTAAAGAATATTTGATTGATAAAAATAAACACTTTATTTTAAAAACAAGTCATCCTTCACCATTTTCAGCAAATAGATGATTTTTATGAAGTAATTGCTTCAAAGAGACAAATGAAATCTTAGAAAAAATCTGAAAAGAAAAAATAGATTGGAAGCTTGATGAATAAATAGTTTTTGAAAAATTATTTTATTTCTTGACAAAAATCATAAAAATTTTAATATCTGTCAGTTAGTTTCAAAAGAAAAATATTTTATAAATTATGAATAAAAATTTAGCATTAAAAATAATAATTATTTTGTTTGTAATCGGAATTGTCACTAGCTTGACAATGTATTTTTCGTGATTTAAATTTGAAGATTTTTTAGAAGAACACAATTTTTGAATGTGAGTAAAAATATCATTTTTATTGTTATTTTTCACATTTCGTAACTATTTTTTTATTCCTTCCACAATTGTCATATTGCTTGCTTGATTTATTTTACAAGATTTTTGGCCTACCTTAATAGTCAGTGAAATTTGAGTTTGAATCTGACTTTTGCAAACATATTTTGTAGGAAAAACATTTGAATGACATTTTGAAAACACAAATAAATTTAGAGTTATAAAATCTTATATGAAAAAAATCAAAGAAAATTGATTCAAAGTGATTTTCTTTGGTTCACTTATCCCTGTACTCCCAGTTGATTTGATTTATTATGCTGCTGCACTTTCAAAATATGATATTAGGAAATTTTTTTTAGCAGGGATTATGTGAGAAACTCCACTTATAATTTTGTATTGTTATATGTGAGCTGAAGCAGAAAAATACTTTGCATACATAGTTTGAATTTTCACTATTTTATGAACTTTATACGTTTTTTATATTTTGTACAAACACAAAGACTAAGCCAAAACTTAGTCTTTTTTTAAATTAAAAAAATAATGCTTCAAAAAGAAACATTATTTTATATAATATATTTTTCATCTATTTTTCAGTCAGAAACTTCAATTCAATCATTTCTCAATCTTTCAATTTTTTCTGAAACTCATTTTTCAGTATTGTATCAAGAAAGATTTCAATTATGAGCTACAACCTTGTAACAGGGATATTTATCAGGAAATTTGTTGTGTTTCATATACATTGCAACAGCTCTTGGATGAATTCCAAAAATCTTTGCAATATTTTTATAAGTTGTAACTTTCCCTTTTGGAATTGTTTGTAAATACTCTAAAACCTCTTGTTTTTTAGACATAAAAAATATTTTTTATTATTTAAAATCACAATCATTTTCGTGATCGTTTACCACTCAAATAGCCTGTAAATAAGAATAAATAGTTGTTGGTCAAACAAAACTCATTCCTCTTTTTTTCAAATCTGAGCTTATTTTCTCAGAAAGTTCGTTTTTAGTTGGAGCATCTCTATAATCAACCAAATCATTGTTTATAACTTTTCAATCAGTCCAAGACCAAATGTAATTTGAAAAACTTCAAAATTCTTTTTGGATTTTTTGAAAAACTTTTGCATTTTGAATCACTGATTTGATTTTTAGCTTATTTCTCACAATTCAAGGATTTTCTAAAAGTTCTTGAAAATATTTTTCATCTATATTTATTATTTTTTCTAAATCATAAGAAAAAAATGCTTTTCTAAAACTTTCTCTCTTTGCTAAAATAGTTTCCCAAGAAAGTCCTGATTGAGCTCACTCTAAAATAAGCATTTCAAAAAGTTTTGTATCATCAAAAACACTCTTTCACCATTCTTTGTTGTGATAATCTACATATTTTTGATTGTTTAGTTTTACCCAACCACAAAGTTTCATAATATTTTTTTCATAATAAAAATATTAAATAATAAGTGTCTAAATTTTAATTATTTTTAGAGAAAAATCGAAAAAATTAAAACATTTTTTTTAAAAGAATTTGATTTTTGAAATATTTTTTATAAAATTACAACTTCGCAAAAAATATTTTTAATAAAAAAATAAAAAAATGTCTAAAAAAAATAAAACAAACAATATGGATTTAGCCTTAAATGGTTCAATCATAAAATGACTTTTTATACTGTCTGTTCCTATTTTGATAGGAAATTTGCTACAAAGTTCTTACAATTTTGTTGATGCTTATTGGATTTGAACTTTATCAAAAGAAGCTGTAGCATCTATATCTGCCAGCTTTCCAATAATATTTTTCATAATATCACTTTGAACAGGTTTTTCTATGGCTTGAACTATACTAGTAGCACAATTTGCTTGAGCCAAAAACCAAGAAATGGTAAATAAAACAGCCTCTCAAACACTTGCTATAGATATTTTCCTAGCTATTTTACTTTGAACAATTTGATATTTTGCTAGTGAATGGATCTTATGAATTATGTGAGTTGAAAAGGAAGTTATTTGATTAGCTTTGCCTTATATGAAAATAACTTTTGTTTGACTTGTCTTTTCTTTTGTGTTTTCTATGTTTCAATCAATAATGAGATGAGTTTGAGAAGTAAAGCTACCAATGTATATAATTTGATGAACAGTTTTGTTGAATTTTGTTGTTGATCCAGCCTTGATTTTAGGTTTTTGACCAATTCCAGCTTTTGGTGTGGCTTGAGCAGCAATTGCAACAGTTATAGCACAAGCTATTTCAGCAATTATTTGAATTTATATTATGTGCAAATGAAATCATTGAGTAAAAATTAGAATTAAAGATATGATTCCAAATGTATCATTTTTGAAAAAAATATTTGTTCTTTGATTGCCTTCATCAATAGAAATGTCAATACGTTCATTTGGTTTTGTTTTAATGGTAAATTTAATTACTTCTTTTGGAACTGTAGCATTGGCTTGATTCTGAGCAGGTTGAAATATTTTCCAATTTATAATGATTCCAGCAATGTGATTTTCAATTGCAACTTCAACAATGGTTTGAATGAATCTTTGAGCAAAAAATCTAAAAAGAGCTTCGGATATAGCAAAAACTAGTTCAATTATAACATTTATAGCTTTAGAAATAGTTTGAATTTTTACATTTTTCTTTGCTCCAGAATTAATAACACTTTTTGTAAAAGATCCTGAAACTATAGCTGTTTGAGTTGATATGATTAAAATATCTGCATTTACATTTGGTATTATGTGAATACAATTTTCTCTAGTTTGAGTTTTTAGAGCTGCTTGAAATACAACTCTAGCTATGAATTTATGAATAATTTCTCAATTCTTGATACAATTCCCTGCTGCTTATCTTTTAGCAAATAATTTTAAAATGTGAGTAGACTGAATCTGGTGGTCATATGCAATTACAAATATATCAATGATGCTTATTTGTATAGCAATTTTTATAAGATGAAAATGGAAAGAAAAAAATATAACAGATGATGATATAAATGATAAAAACATAATTGAAGAAACAGTTATAGCTGAATGAAAGCAATAAAAAAATTACCAAAAATTTTTGGTAATTTTTTTAATTATCTAAACTTGAAAAGTAATCCTTTCTCAGTATTTCCATGCAAACTGTATCAAAATATTTATCTCAATCAAAATGCTCCTCTTTTGCTCTTCAATACTCTTTAAATCAACATTTTTCATAAACTCTTATTGCTCTAGAATTTGTTTCTAAAGCTTCAAGTTTTATTTTATGTAAACCTAAAACTTCAAATCAATATTTTAACATAAGAGATATTGTTTCAGTTCAAAATCATTTATTTTGCTCTTGTTTATCTCAAAGTAAAACTCAAAGTACAGAATCTTCCCTTTCTGGTACAACAAGAGCAACTTTTTCTCATTTTAAAACAATAATTCTTTCCATTTTTTTAAAATTAAAATATAATTTTTTTTTAATAATCAAGACTTGATTTGATCCATTTTTCTAACTCTTCATTGTCCTCTAAAATACTTTCATCTACCTTAAAATAAGGTAAAAGTACAGTTTTTCAGTTTCTTGTATATTGCATTTGATTTTCTTTGTCATCATCTTTATTAAAAGGATTTGTTCTAAAATAAAGTCAGTCATCTTTATAGTAAGCAAACATTTTTTTATTTTTAAAAATTCAGTATCAATTAAACATTTTTCTGATTGAATAATTCGTATTTCATCATAAAATATCCTCATAAAAATATTCTAAAAATCAAGGTAATTCTTTTTTCATAAAATAATTTTTTTAGTATTAAAATGCTACTTTTAAGGCTTCTTCAGTTTTCAAACTATAACTTACTCAAAGATATTCTATTTCATAAACTTGAGACAAAATCATAGAGTGAAGCCTCATAGCAATGCAAAAATCAATTTTTTTATTTTTATAAATATCATAAACCTCTTGCAGATTTTGCTTAATTTCAACTCAATCTTTCACAAATTTTTTCAAAAATTCAAAATCATTTGCTTTTATGTCTGTTTTGTGAAAACTATGAGGAAGAAGTACAACTTTTGCTCATTTTTTTTGCAAAAAAGTTATTATTTCCCTGACTTTTCATTCTTCAAGCCTTTCAGAAATATTTGATTTTGGTTCTAGATAACCACTTCTAAGAGAAACTCAAACTATTTTTTGATAAAAATCAAATTCCTCCAAGTCTTTGTAAGAAAAATCAAAAGACTTCACTTTTTTTACACAAAAATCTTTTTTGAAATATTTTACTCAGTCATCATAAAAAACAGGATCAATTGAGACTTTTGCTTTTACTCATATTTTTTCTAAAATATTTTGAGAATTTTTGTCTCTAACAGCAAGTTTATAGTATTTTTTAAATATTTTTTTGAGCTTTTTAAGATTTTTTTCTTCTCTTATGTCAATTCAAAGCCTAAAAAAATATATTTTTTTTCTGAAAAATCTAAAAATTTTTGTCCTAAAAATCCATAAATCAAGAGGATTTCTAGTACTTTGATTTTCTTTGTCAAAAATAATTCATCCTCATCAAACAACTATATAATCAGACTTTCTAATAGTATTTAAAAGTGAAAAAAAGTTAAAAATATTTCTAAAAATATTTTTTTTATCTTTTATTCAAATAGGAAAATATTCTTTGTATTTGACATTTTTATCAGTAAAAAAAATATCTGTTTTGTCATAAGTAAAAACAAAAAATTTAGTTTTCTCTCCAAATTCATGCTTGAGTAAATTTATTTCATTTTTTAAAATTAATTCATCTCAAAGATTTTGGCTTCAAATTGCTGCGAAAATAGATATTTTTTTTGCTGTCATTTTTATTTCAGATAAATATTATTTTTTAGAATTTTAAACAATTTTACATTTTTTGCAAAGATTTTCTTGACAAATATTTTCAAAAGTATATAATACTATGCATTACATAGTAATTTTTAATTTATGGAGAATAAAATCCAAGCTCAGATGAGGAAATGAATACTAGATTTCCTAGTTCTAGGTATTCTTAACAAAGGTGAAACCTATGGTGCTGAGATCATAGAAATTTTAAAAAATAGTGACTTGATTGTTGTAGAATGAACAGTCTATCCTCTACTCTCTAGGCTTAAAAAAGAGGAAATGATAAGTTACAACTGGGTAGAATCAGAAAGTGGACACCCAAGAAAATATTTTAAATTGACAAAAAAGTGAGAGGATGCTTGTAAACTAATGGAAGAAAGTTGGACAGAAATAAAAAATACTGTCAAAAAAATTTTGAATAAATAATATTTTAACTTTTAACTTTAAAAAATATGAAAACTTTAGATAAAAAACTACAAAAAATAGTAGACAAATACAAAAAAAATCTAAAAGATTTTATAGAAAAAAACAAACTTGATTTAGAGGCATTTTCTGATATAGAAGAGAGAATCAGTGAAAAAATTGCCAATTTAAAAGAATTAAGTGAAACAAATATAAAAAATATTTTAACTGAAATATGAACTCCAGAGGAGATTTTTGCAGAAGAAGTAAACATAGAACCAGAACCAAAATGATTTTGGGCAAAACTAAAGAAAAAATCTGAAAGTATAATATTTTTATGAACTTGTTATGAACTTTGACAAAAAACTGGAATTTCAGCAAATGTTTATAGAATATTTTTTCTATTTTTAATATTTATTTGAGCAATAAGTTGAACTTCAGAAATAATATGAATATCTATGTTTTGATATTTTATTTGATTTTTGGTACTTAGAACTTGAATTTTTAAATTATTCTTTTCTTTGATTTTAGGAGCAATATTTTTTATGCTTTTAATTCCTTCAGTTGTATTATTTGGAGCCTATATTTCAAATTTTCACATAGAAAATATTTATCCATTTATGGAAGTAAGCTTTTTATTCCCTATTGGAATGGCTATTTGAATATTTTCACTTTTAGTTTTGTGAGTTTTTTTCATACATTTTGCATTTTCAAGAAAAACTCTTTGAATAAAAATATTTTTAACTTGAACAATAAGCTTTGTAATAGCAATAACTATTTGAATAGCTGTTTTAAGTGATTTATACCAAAAATATTTACCAGTTTTAAATCAAAAAGAAACTTTTGATTTTAGTTTTGAAACAAAAGATATAAAATCTGTAGATTTTGTAAAGTGACACTATAAAGACATCATAGAATCAACTTCTAAAGCATTTTATATAAAACCTATAACAAAAGCTATGACAAAAACAAATTCTATAAAAATGTCTCCTGATGACAAAATTCATGTAAAAATTACAAAAAATATTTATGGTTCAAAAGAAATAGTTGACAAAGTAAAAAATTATATTAAAAATATAAATGCAAAAATAGAAAATTGATTATTTTTAGTTGATTTAGATATAGATACTGAAAATAAATATCCTGCATTTATGATAGCTTTAGAAATCGAAGAAATACAAATTCCCCAAAAAATATTTTTCAATAGTTTTTATTATACAATAGATTTTGAAAAATTTAGTTTAAAAAATCTTTCAAATGCAAAAGATATGGAAAATTTTAAAGATGTGATAGCTAAATATTGTGAAAAATATTATTTTGAAAACTGAGAAATTTTCTGTGAAGAAGAAAATGCAAAGAAAATTTTAGAAAATTACTTGAAATCTGGAAGCAAGTGGAAAAAACATGATGAAGTTATAAGTGAAATTTGTGAATGAGAAATAAATTCAGAATTATGTCAAAATAAACTATTTTTAAGAAATTTTGAAAAATCACTTGAAAACAATATGACAAAAAAAGTACAATTTGAATTTGATTGAAAAAATTATAAAGCAACAATAAATACTTGAAAAACAGAAGCAACAAGTTCTTGAACACAAGAAAGCTGAGAAAACAAAACTGAACAAAAATAGATTATTACAAAATATAAAAATTTTGTCAAAAAAAGAGAGAAAAATTAATTTTTCTCTCTTTTTACTATAACTTCTTTATTTTCTCATAAATCAACTAAAATTTCATCTCAATCTTTTATATCTCAAGCTATCAGCTTATTTGAAATATTATTTAAAATATATTTTGTAACAGCTCTTTTTAGAGGTCTTGCTCAAAAATCTCTATCATATCAAATATTTCCAAGAAAATCCTTTATTTTTCATGAAAATTTTACAGAAATATTTTTTGATTTTAGCTTTTGTGTTATTTCAAGAAGTAAATTTTCAATAATTCATAAAATAACCTCTTTCCCTAGCGGATGAAACAAAATAATTTCATCAAGTCTATTTAAAAACTCAGGTCTGAAATGCTCTCTCAAATCTTCTTGTAGAGAATTTAATATTTCTTCATAATCTTTTCCCTCTTTTGTCATATCTTGAATCTTGTAACTTCAAATATTACTTGTCAAAATAATTATTGTATTTTTGAAGTTCACAATTCTTCATTTTCAGTCAGTAAGCCTTCAATCATCCAATATTTGTAATAAAATATTGAAAACATCTTTGTGAGCTTTTTCTACTTCATCAAATAAAATTACACTATAAGGTTTCCTTCTAACAGCTTCTGTTAGTTGTCATCATTCTTCATATCAAATATATCAAGGAGGAGCTCAAACTAGACGAGAAACAGCATGCTTTTCCATATATTCACTCATATCAATTCTAATCATATTTTTTTCATCATCAAAAAGTGCTTTAGCAAGAGCTTTAGCTGTTTGTGTTTTTCAAACTCAAGTTGGTCACAAAAACAAAAAACTTCAGATTGGTCTTGATTCATCATTTAATCAAGCTCTAGCTCTTCTAATAGTGTTTGCTACACTATCAACAGCTTCTTTTTGTCAAATAACTTCTTTTTCTAAAATATTTTCCAAATTTAAAAGTTTTTGTTTTTCTGATTCTATTAGCTTTGAAGCTGGAATTCAAGTCCATTTTGCAATTATTTTTGCTATATCATTTTTTTCAACTTTATTTTTTAAGAAATTTTTTCCTGTGGCTTCTATTTCTTTCATCTTTTTTTCATTTTCAGAAATATTTTTTTCTAGTTCAGGTATTTCTCAATATCTAATTTTTGCTACTTCTCACAGATTTCACTCTCTTTCAGCTAAGCTTGCTTTTACTTTTAATGAATCAATTTTTTCTCTACTGTCTTTTATTTTTGTTAAAATTTCTTTTTCAAATCTCCAAGATTTTTCTATTTCATCAGATTTTTTTTGCTTTTCAGAAATATTTTTTTCTAAAATTTCTAATTCTTCTTTTGAGATTTTTTCTGCCTTTTTTGCTTCAAGTTCTATTTTTAAAGTTCTAATTTCTTTTTCAATTTTATCTAGTTCTACAGGTTTTGAAATAGAGTCAAGTTTAACTGAACTCATAGCTTCATCTATCAAATCAATAGCTTTGTCTGGCAATTTTCTATCACTTATGTATTTTATAGATAAATCAACAGCTGTTTCTATAGCACTGTCAGTAATTTTGATTCAGTGATGAGCCTCATATTTGTCTTTTATTCATCTCAAAATAGCCAAAGTATCACTTCTATTTGGTTCATCAACAAATACTGAAGCAAATCTTCTTTCTAAAGCAGGATCTTTTTCTATGTATTTTCTGTATTCATTTATAGTTGTGGCTCAAATAAGGTGAAGCTCTCATCTAGCTAGACTTGGCTTTAGTAGATTTCAAGCATCATTTTGTCATTCTGCATTTCAAGCTCAGACAATTGTATGTATTTCATCAATAAATAAAATAATATTTCCTTCAGATTTTTCTACTTCTTTTATTACTGACTTAAATCTTTCCTCAAATTCTCATTTAAACATAGCTCAGGCAAGCAAAGCTCACATATCAAGAGAAATTATCTTTTTTCAAATTAGATTATCTGGAATGTCATTTTCAGCAATTTTTTTTGCTATTCACTCAATAATAGCAGTTTTTCAAACTCCAGGTTCTCAAATCAGAACTGGATTATTTTTTGTTCTTCTTGATAATATTTGAATAGCTCTTCTTATTTCCTCTTCTCTTCAAATAACAGGATCTATTTTTCAAGATTTTGCTTTTTCCACCAAATCAATTCAATATTTTTTTAATGCATCTTTTGATCTTTCTTGTAATTGCTCTAAATCCATAATTTCAAAAAATTAAGAATTAAAATTTACTAGAATTCTAAAAAAACTAGCACCTGTATATTATATATGCTAATTAATTTTTGTCAAATAAAAATATTATTTTTTATTTCATAAATTTTTTGTGAACTTCTTTTAATTTTTGATTTGTAACATGTGTGTAAACCTGAGTTGTTGTAATGCTTGCATGTCAAAGCATTTCTTGAATAGATCTTAAATCTGCTCATTTTGAAAGCAAAGTAGTAGCAAAACTATGCCTCAAAGTATGAGCTGAAATATCTTTTAAAATAATAGCTTGCTTTGCATATTTTTTTATCATTGTAGTGATAAAAAACCTAGAAAGTCTCATATTTTCATCAGTGAGAATATCAATATTTTCAGCTTTTGTATTATGCCTTATAAATAGAGGTTTTAAATGGTCATTTCTTTTTTGTAAATATTTTTTTATTGATTCAGCAGAATCATCAGTTAAATAAACAACTCTTAGTTTTCTTCATTTTCATCTTACAGCAAATTCTTTTCTTTCTAAATCAATATTTTCAATATTTAAATTTGTTAGTTCAGAAATTCTCAGCCCAGTTGAATAAATACATTTCATAATAGCAAGATCACGAAGTCCTGTAATTGTTCAAGTATCTGGGCAATTAAAAAGCCTATCAAGTTCTTCTTCAGTCAAAAACTCAACTCTTCTATCTTCATGTTTGATTAAGTCTATTTTTCATGGAGCAAGGCTATCTAATCATCTTTTTCATAAAAATTTTAAAAAGCTTCTCATCGTGATCATATAAGCATTTGCTGTTTTTACAGATATTTTCTTTTTTCACCTGTAAAGAGAAGCTCTAAAATCCTCAAATATTTCTAAATTTAGCTTTTCTACATTTGTATTTTCTAAGCCTTTCTCTTTTAAATATTCTTCAAATTTTTTTAGGTGTCTATCATATTGTTCAACTGTTTTTTGAGAATTATTTTTTATTGATTCTAAATATTCCAAAAATTTTGTATGGGCTTCTTTTATATTCATCTTGCTTTCTTAAAAATATTATGTTAAGTATTATATTTGAAAAATATTTTTTTCAAAAAAATTTGTAAAATGTAAAAAAATTATTATAATTCTTTTGCTAAATTTGAAGGGTAATTAGCTCAGTTGGCGAGAGCATCTGCCTTACAAGCAGGGGGTCGGGGGTTCAAGTCCCTCATTACCCACCATTAATACTAATTAGAAGGTGTTAGTGAACTTTATTAATAGTTCATTAACATCTTTTTTTGTTATTTCAAGAGTAAGGACACTGTGAACCTACCGCCTAGCATTGCAGAGTGGTGATTGGACTTGAATATCAAGAAAAAAAATAGCAGAAGAAAAAAGAAAAATATATAAAGTCAAATTTAGCCCTTATTTTATAACGAAATAAGGGCTTTTTTAATTTTAAAAGAGAAAAATTTTTTAGAGCAGGATTTAAAAAGTTTAGATTTTGAAACAAAAATAAAATATAAAAAATATTTTTAAGGTTTAGAATAAATTTGACATTATAAAAAATAAAAATAGGATATCAATTGAAAATTATTTTTATGAAAAAGATTATAATTATGAGTTTTGTGTGATATTACAAATGAGGATATATTTTTTCTAGAAATCAACAATATTATAGAACATATTATAAAATTCAAAATCCTATTTATTATACTTTTTATTAAAAATATGTCAAAAATCGATGAATTTGGTCAAAAAATGAATATTTTTGAAAAAAGAACACAAAATAAAAAATATCTTGCAAAAAAGAAAAGATATAATGAAAAACAAAATCAAAAAGATTTTGAGGAAAATGAAATTATTTTTTCAGAAAGTACCAATCAAGATATATGACAAATTGCTGAAATACAACAAAATATTTCAGGAAAAGTTTTTTATGTTCTTTTTAATTGAGAAATTTTTCAGAAAAATCTGAAAAATAAAAATATTGCAAATGGAATTACTATTTGAGATTTTGTAGAATTTCAAGATGATGTCATCACAAATATTATTCAAAGAAAGAATTTACTTACTCGTTATAAATGAGATTCTGACAGATTTTCACTTCACAAAAGGATTTTACAACCAATTGCTGCAAATCTGGATCTCATTGTCATTGTGGCTTCAGCCATAAATCCAAAATTTCAGCCATGATTTATAGAACGATATATTATTTTGGCAGAATCATGCAATATTCCAACAATTATTTGCATTAGTAAAAGCGATTTGCAAATGATAAAGGATCCTCTGCTACAATATTATACTGAACAATTAGGGATTCCTATTGTCTACACTTCATCAGAAACAGGACAATGAATAGAAGAATTAAAGGAAAAAATTTTTTGAAAAAATGTTGTTTTTGTAGGAAAAAGCTGAGTAGGAAAGTCTTCACTAATTAACACAATTTTACAAAATAATGTTATAAAAACATTGTCTGTAAGCGAAAAATGATGACAATGAAGACATACAACAACTTCATCAAAAATGCATATTTGGGATGAAAATTCTTATATTATTGACACTCCTTGAATTCGTTCACTTGATTTTTTAGAATTTTCAAGAGAAGAATTATCTTGATATTTTACTGATTTTTCTGATTTCACATCATGATGTCAATTTACAGACTGTTCACATACACACGAAAAAATATGTGGAATTAAAGAAGCTGTAAAACTATGACAAATTCCAAAAGAAAGATACAATACTTATATAAGGCTTTTTAAAGAAATAATATAAAAATATATTATTGATAATTATATTTATTTCTATAATAACCATAGGTTCCAATGGAGCAGAAAAAAAATGACTCCTGTTAATTACAGAAATCATTTAATTCTAAATTTATAGTCTTTTTTATTTATTCTACTTTCTTGGGGACAGTTCATTAAAAACTAGCTTTTTTGTTTAAATTTAATATAACATTTTATGAAAACTATTTTTGAAAAAATTTTTGAAGAGATTTGTAATGATCCAGAAAATAAGGAATTCAAAGAAAAGGGTTATGAGCCTGTTTACACAGCTTGAGCAAAGGCAAAAATAGTGATTGTAGGACAAGCTCCTGGACGCAAGGCCCAAGAAACAAAAAAGCCTTGGAATGATGTAAGTTGAGAGACTCTCAGAAAATGGCTTTGAGTTACAGAAGAACAGTTTTATGATTCAGACCTTATTTCTCTTATACCTATGGATTTTTATTATCCAGGAAAAGGAAATCACTGAGATTTACCTCCAAGAAAATGATTTGCTGAAAAATGGCATCCTATTTTGCTTGAAAATATGCCAGAAGTAAAGCTTTTCATCTTGATTTGAGCTTATTCTCAAAAATATTATTTAGCTAAAAATATAAAGTCAAATCTTACTGAAACTGTACATTCTTATGAAGAATATTTACCAAAATATTTTCCAATTGTACACCCAAGTCCTTTAAATTTCCGTTGGAGAAGCAAAAATCCTTGGTTTGAAGATGATGTTATACCAAAACTTCAAGAATTAGTTCAAGAAGTTATTGAGGAAAAATAAATTTTGTTAAAAATTAAAAAAAGTAAACTCTGTTAAAGAATTATCATTTGGTAAAATTGAAAGTGTTCGAATTATTGGTTCAAATGGGAAAATGCCTAGCTTTACAACAATCAAAGATCCAGAAAATTTTGCTACGATTATTTCAAAGAATTATTAAATTTTTATTTTTTTATGAAGAAAAAATTTATTAACATTACAAAAAAGACAATTGAAGATTTAGCTATTACAATTGATTGTTTTTCTATTGCTGAGCCTATGTGGTGGAAAGTAAATATTTATGAGGATTATGAAATATATGAGAAAACTTTAAAAGCTTTTACTATAGAACAAAGATATCTACTAGCAATGTTTTGGCTTTCTTCAGAAGTAAATAATGGAGGGTTTTACCAATTTTTTAAAAATAGTACTGATATTGTTTGGGAAGATGCTTACAAATGATATCAAGCAATTGGTTCAGAAAAATTAGTATCTTTAATGGATAAATTGATAGAATTTTATGGGAAAAGACCGAGTTTTGATAGAAAAAGTCGTTGGGAAGAAATAAAAAATTTTACAGATAAAGATGAAAATAAAATTACTGAAGAATATTGGGAATTAGAATCTCAAGAATGGCAAAAAGTTGTTATTTGGATAAAATCTAATAGTGAAAAATTTTTATTTCAAGGTGAACTAGAAATATATGAATAATTTTAATCAAGAAAAAATAAAATTAATTATTGAAAAAGGGAAAAATGAATTAAGTAACCCTGAGATACTTTCTGTAATTTATTCATTGGGAAGAGATATAAGCAATGAAGAAGAATATAATTATGCAATAAATATTTTACTTTCTCTTTATAATAGCTCAACTGAAAGGATAAGAGTAAATATTATTCTTGCTTTTTCTCTAATTGCTATTAATTATCAAAAGCTAGATAGGGAGAAAATAGAAAAACTTATTATTAAAGAGTATAATATTGCAACAGATGAAAATAGAGAAATAATTTCAAATTCTATTGATGATATAAATTTTTCATTAAAATGGAGTATTGAGAAATAAATTTTCAAAATTATTTCCATAAAAATACAAAAAAAAGAGAATTTTTAGAAATTCTCTTTTTTGTTAACCTTTTTTGATTTCTTTCATTTTTAAAACCTCATGTTTTCTAGTTTTTGGGTTGTATTTTCTAAGTTCTGGACCTTTTTTACCAGCTTCAAAATTCTTTTTTTGAATATTTGTAACATGAACTAGGTTTCCAGTTTCAGTTGAGTAGTACCCAACATAAGTTCTCTTACCTTTTGCCATCTTTAGCTAAAAATTATTAAATAAAAAATTATTTTTTCTTATTCAAGAAAATTACTGACAGATTATATTTAAAAAATGTCAAAACACAAATTTTTTTTAAACTTTCATTATATCAGCCTCTTTTTGTTTAAAGTGTTCTTCTATTTTTTTATTTGCATCATCTATCAATTTTTGCAATTGAGTTTCATAATCTTTTCTAATATCTTCAGAGATTTCCTTATTATCTTCAGCTTTTTTGATATCTTTCAAACTTTCTTGTCTAGCATTTCTAACTGAAACTTTTGCATCTTCAGCCATATTTTTAGCTACTTTTGCTATTTCTTTTCTTCTTTCTTCTGTAAGTGGAGGTACTTTTATAATTACAGAGTCAGCCATAGTTTGTGGATTTAATCAAAGTCAGCTTTCAGTTATAGCTTTTGCTATTGGATGAATTACATTTCTGTCCCATGGTTTAATTGACAAAGTTTGAGAATCCAAGTTTGAAACTGAAGCCATATTTTGAATTGGTTGCATTGCTCCATATTGTTCCACTAAAATTCATTCAATCATTACAGGATTTGCTCTTCAAAGTTGCAATTTTGCATATTCTAAATCTAAATGCTTAATTGACCTTTCTATTCATTGTTTTGCTTTTTCTAACATAAATTTTTATTATTTTTTAAATTTTAATTAATTCTAAAAATATTTCTAAAAAAATCAAGAAAATTTTTAGTTTATAGTTTCTTTTTCAGTAATAAAGTATTGATTTTTTGCTCATTTAAATCTAGATTTTCACAATCAAAATTTTTATAATATTTCACTATAATATTTAAAAAATTTCCATCTTTTGAGACTTCTAGGCTTTTAATTGGTACTTCTAACATTGTGTCAAAATTTTCATCAAAATTTATAAAATCTCAAGGATTTTGCATATCAAACTCTACAAAATCGCTTGTAGAATTTATTTTATATGGATATTTTAGATTATTTTTTACTTGCTTTAATTCCCTTAGGTCATTAAAAAATATTTTTGTTTTTTCTTCAAATTCTTTTGTGTATTTAGAGCTTCCCTCATCAAATTTTTCAAGACTTAATTCTACAAAAAATCTTCATTTTCAAAAATTTCAACTAAATTTTGGAAGATCTGGAAAACTCATAATTCAAGCATAAAAATATTCTATTTGAAAAAATTTTTCTACACTTTTTTTATTTCATTTTGAATCAGTTTTTTCCTCTATTTCCATCAGATAAAAAATATTTTTCTCTGAGTCAAAAAATAAAATCTTTTTTGCAGAAATCAATTCTTTTTTCAAAGTTAGATTTTTTATAAAATTTTTTTTATTTTCATCAAAAATCTCTTTTTTATTGGGATTTGCTTGATCTGAGTATGTGTAAAGGTAAAAATCTTTTTTTATTTTTAAAACCTGAAATTCTTTTTTTTCTTTGTACGAATCATACTTTGTTTGGTCTATTTCTTCAATCTTTTGATTTCAGTTATCATCCAAATAACTTATTTGAAAAACAGTTTTTTCATCTAGTTCAACTTTATCTAACTCAGATTTTTTTACTTTTTCTAAGATTTTGCTTTCATCATTTTCTTCTATTTCAAAGGCTGAATAATCCTCATCTTCTCAGATTTCTTTTATGTAGGTAAATTTTATTCTATTAAATTTTCTTCAACTTGTTTTAAATTGCTTGTTGTAGTTTGGAATTTCATTTTTTATAGAATATTTAAGTATTTCTCAATTTCAAGAGTTTGCTATATAAAAATCATCTCAGTCAAAAAATAATCAATTTGGTTCTTTTAATCAAGCTTCCTCTCAAATAAAATCATATATTTTTCAATTTTTCTTTTTCACTAAAATCCTATTGTTTAAAGTATCTGATAAAAATATTTTTCAATCTTTTTCTATGATTCAAGTTGGTCAGTTTAGAGAAACTTGTTCTCAAATCTCTCAGTTCAATTTTTGTTTTCAATAAAAATCTGTTCAAATTATTTTTTTTCAGTTTTCAAAAACACTATTTTCTTTTTGGCTTGTTTTTAGGTTTCCTTCTACTATTTCCAATCATCAAGGAATAAAATTTTTCAAAAAAATATGTTTTGTTTCAGCTCAATTTTCACAAAAATCAGTTTTTTGTTTTGTTCAAATAAATGAAAATCAACCATCATTAAATTCTGTTTTTCTTTTGAAAATAACTCAGTTTTGAATAATTTCACTTGATTTTTCTATATTATCAAGATTTTTTTTAGCTTCTGTAAAAAAATTATTTATAGAAATATTATTTCAAATATTTTTTTCTTGTAAAAACAAATTTGAAATTCCAGAACTTGTAAAAATTCAAATAGAAAGCATCAATAACATTGAAATAGAAACTCAAACAATCAATTCTATAAGAGTGATAGCTTTTTTATTTTTCATTTTTTTAATTTCAAATTTTTAAAATCCATTTGTCAACTATGTATTTTGCATTTACATTGTTTTGATTTATAGCATTTATATCTTGTAATATTTCATCTAAAAATTCAACAAAAATCAAATTATTTTTTATAAAAATGATTAAATTTTCTAGAAAATCTATAAAATTTTGTTTTTCAAGTTTTGCTTTGAAAAAGTAAGTTAAAATTTCAGAATCATTATTTTCTACATAATTTTTAATCAAATCTTGATAAAAAAAATCAGTTTTATCTTTTTGTTTTCAAGAAAAGTTTACTGTTTGTACTCTTGATAAAATAGTATCTAAAATCCCTGACTCACTTTTTGCTGACAAAAAAATAATATTTTGCTTTCCTGGTTCTTCAAAAAATTTTAACAAGCTATTTGAAGCCTGTAAAGTCATATTTGTAATATTTTGTATAAAAAATATTTGTACTTTGTAAGGTGTGCTTTTATTTGCATTTTCAACAAAGTTTTTAACTTCAGAAATCTTTTTATTTTCTCAAGAATTTTCTAAAGTATACAAAAAAACTTTTGGAATTTTATAAAATTCAAAGATTTCATAAGAAAGACTTTTTATTTTTTCATTTAAAATTTCTATATTTTTATCTATAAACAAAAAAGGAGACAATTCCTCCCCTTTTCAGATTTTTTCAACAATATTCTTAAAAACTTGTTCCATTTTTTTTAATTTTTTAATCAAGAATCATTTAAACTATCTGAAATTCATTTTAAAACATCTTCAAGTTCATTTTCTATATTTTTATCAATAGATTTATCATCTTTTGTCTTATCTGTTTTTTTTGTATCTATAGTCATATCTTTTTCTCAAGAATGACTTTCATCTTTATTAACTGAACCAGTATTAGTTTTGCTTTCTGTTCAAGAATTTGTAGTTTTTTCTGTTTTTCAAGAGTTTGTTTCAGTTGTAGTTTTTCAAGAATTTGTATCTATTGTCTTTCAAGAATTTACTTCACTTTTAGTATTTGTATTATTTGTATTGTCTTTTTTGTCAAAACAAGAAGTTAACCCCAAAACACTAACTAACATCAAAACAGCAATTATTTTTTTCATAAAATTTTATTAATAAATTAAGTAAAATGTATTTTAATAAAAAAATTAAAAAAATCAAAAAATTTTGAAAATAATATTTTTTCTTTAAAATAAAAGATGAAAAATATTTTCTAAAAAAGAAAATTATGATAAATAAAGTAAATTCTATTGCTGTAAACTGATTAACTTCAGATTTAATAGAAGTTGAAGTTGACATAAATCAATGATTACCAAGTTTTACAATTGTTGGTCTTCCTGACCAATGAGTTCAGGAAAGTAAGGAAAGACTGAGATCTGCTTTGAAATCAAGTTGATCAAAACTTCCATCTTCTAGAATTACTGTAAACCTAGCTCCAGCTGACATTAGAAAATCTTGACCAAGTTTTGATTTTCCCATTGCAATCGGTATTTTGGATGCAGAATTTGATTTTGATAAAACTTTGCTTGAAAAAAGTATTTTTATTTGAGAATTATCTTTAAATTGAGATTTAAGGAAAATAAGTAGTGTTTTACCAGCAACAATTTGAGCAAAAGAAAAGGGTTTTAAAAATATTTTTGTTCCAGTTTCAAATTCTCTAGAAGCTTCAGTAATTCCTTGAATAAATGTCATTGCAGTAGAAAATTTATCTGAAGCAATACAGATACTACTTTGAAGAAAAGAGCTAAAAATAACTGAAAAACTAGATTTGTCTACAAAGATTTCTGAAACATTAGAAAATAAATATGATTTCAAATATGTTTTATGACAAAATTTTGCAAAAAGAGCTTTGGAAATAGCAGCAAGTGGTTGACATAATATAATTATGAATTGACCTCCTTGAAGCTGAAAAACTATGCTTTCAAAAGCATTTTCAACTATTTTGCCAGATCTTACAGTTGATGAAGCAATTGAAATTTCAAAAATTTATAGTATTTCTGGACTTTTAGATACAGATAATCCTCTCATAACAAAAAGGCCTTTTAGAACTGTTCATCATACTGCAAGTTCTGTGTCTATAATTGGTTGATGAAGAAATGCAAAACCTTGAGAAATATCTCTAGCTCACAAATGAGTTTTATTTTTAGATGAGATTTTAGAATTTCAAAAATCTGTTTTGGAAGTTCTTAGACAACCACTTGAAGATTGACAAATAACTGTAAATAGAGTAAATGCAAGCTTTACTTATCCAGCAAAGTTTATTTTAGTTGGAGCTATGAATCCTTGTCCTTGTGGATATTTAACCGATCCTGACAAAGATTGTATTTGTAGTCCTAGACAAGTCCAAAATTATCAGTCTAGGCTATCTGGTCCTCTTATTGATAGAGTTGATATTTTTATAGAAGTTCCAAAAGTAAAAACAGAAAATTTCACTATTTGAGAAAAATATGAAAACTCAGAGACCTCAAAAGATATTAAAAATAGAGTTGAAAAAGCTCGTAAAATTCAACTTAAAAGATTTGCTTGAACAAAAATAACATTTAATTCTGAAATGTCAACAAAAGAGATAAACAAATATTGTCAACTAGATTCTGAAACTGAAAATATTCTAAAACAAGCTGTTACAATGATGAATTTGTCAGCCAGAAGTTATTATAGAATACTAAAACTTGCCAGAACAATTGCAGATTTATCTTCTGAAGAAAATATCAAAAAAGAGCATATTTTAGAAGCTCTTAGTTTTAGAAAAAAAGAAGAATCTTAGAAATTAAAAATCAAAGATAAATTTTTAATGAATTAACAGCTCCACAAAATGAAAGAAAAATTTATTTTGAGAAAAAAATAATTATAAAATATGAAATTATTTATAAAAATATCTTTTTACAAAAATTCTAAATATTTAGCACATTTATTGGAACATACAATGTGAAGTTATAAAAATTATTTTGAGATTTCAGAAATAGATTTTTATACTTTCAATGATTATATTTTACTTGATTTCCCAAATTATTTGGATATAGAAAAAATAAAAAATATTGTTTTTAAAAAGCCAGATAGAAGCCAAATAGAATATGAAAAACAGATTTTAAAAGATGAATTTTTACAAACAAACATAAAATTAAAAATAGAGCATAAAATTTGAAAAATTCTTTTTTGAAGTGATTTTAATACTATAAAAAACTCACAAGTTTCTTATAAAGAAATAATAAATTATCATAAAAAATATTTTAACAAAGAGAATATTTTAATTACTGATGATGAATATAATATTTTTGAAGATAATATTTTTTCTAAATATTTTGAGAAAAATATAACTTTTTCTGAAGATTATTTTTCTTTTAAAGTTGATAATTTTCCTTGTTTTTTATTTGTGAAAAAGATCGAAAATTATCTTGATTATTATTTATTTTTCTTTTTAGAGTTTTTTTATGAAAACTTGTTTTCCTATGAGATTAGATTTAAAGAGTGATTTTATTATTATGATCATTTTGCTTTTTCTTCAAGAATTTATAATGTAAATATCTTTTGTGTAACTTGTGAATTTTTAGATTTTGATGAAATTTTTTTTGAAAAATCAAAGGAAAGATTTTTGGAGATAATTGAAAAATGATATTGAAGGAAATGAAAAGTAATTTGTAAGATGATTTACTGAGAAGATATTAATTTTAAAGAAATTAAAAATTTTATAAAAAATTTAAAAAGTGATTATTTTAAAAAACTAAAAAATAGATTTTAGCTTATAAAAGCTCAAGAAATTTAAAAATATAAAAAAAGGCTTAGAATTAAGCCTTTTTAGTTTGCAGGAATTAATGGCATTTCTGAACCAATAAAATCTTTTTTTCAGATGTTAAATCAATGATTTCTCAAGATATTATAAGCAGTAATTAAGTGAAACATAAAATTTGGTAAAGCCCAATTATAGTAAAAGTCTAAACCAACCATTTTTAATCAAGGAGCCCAAAATGGATAAAGTTCTGCTGTTTCTAAGTATTTAAAATCATCATCTTTTGCTTGCTCTATGTAAGAAATAGCATTTTTTATAGCTGAGATATTTTCATCTAAAGTTTTCAAATCAGAAATATTTACTCAAATGATTTTTGAAACAGCTTCCATTGCTTCTTGAGAATTTTTATTACTTGAAACATTAATTCAAGACTTTTTTGTGAAAAGTTCTATTGTTTCTATTGCTATTTTTATAGAAAGTGATATTTGCAAAGAAAGTGGAAACATATCATCAGCAAGCTTCATACCTAAAACCTCAGCATCTGAAATATTTTTCTCTTTTGCCTGAGTTTTTACTGTTTCAAGTAATTCTGCTAGTGCATTTAATCTATTTTTTGAAATCCTTAAAAAATCCATAATTTGTATTTTAAAATAATAAAATTACTATATATTTTATAGTAGATATATTATAATAATTTAAAAATATTTATCAAATTCTTTACAAAATTTTTACAAAATGTAAAAAATATTTTTAAATAAAATTGTTAAATTTTTTATAAATGACTTTATTTAACTTTTTAGATACCTGATTTAGATTAAATAATTTTTATAAATTTCTATTGTAAAGTGAAAAGTGTGCAAAACATAAAGTTTTGATTAGGATTGATACTCTCCTGTTACCTATGTCTTTTTATTTTTCAAAATATTTTTGAACAACTTGAACTAAAATGTAAGAAAAAATATTTGACAAAATTTCAAAAAGTATATTATGTTCAATAAGTATATAATTATATAAATCAAATATACCTAAAATTATTAAATAATTTAATTTGATAATATTTTAATTTTAAATATAATAAAAATGAAATTAAAAGCTAAAATTTTAAAACTAGAAAAGAAAAAATTTATAGTTGAAAACTTAGAAATAAATTGAATTAACCTTTTTTCTATAATGCTAATAATTATAACACTATTATTAGTAGTTTGAGCAATAAAAATTTTAAACACTAATATTTTCAAGTAATAATCTAAAAAGTACAAGTTTTTTAATTATAATATCAAAATTATATTATAATTAGTAAATTTCTACTTTTGTAGATGGTATATTTGGCACACTGTGTTATTTTAACAAAGCCAAATAAAAAAGTTTTATTAATCTAATAAATAAAACATTGCAAAAATATTTTTTTGAATATAATATAAGAAAATGTTCTTTAACATAGTCTGTTTTAAACAAAAGTGTAAGTTATGCTGTTATGTTTAATAAAAAAAAAATGTAAACCTTAGTCTTAATTTTTTTGATTACCTTATAATAAGCTGAAAGTCATAAACTTAGTTTTTAAGTTTATTTGTATCTTTTAGCTTATTATAAATAAAAGTACTGTTTAAACATAATATCTAATTTCTACTTTTGTA
>RBWB01581557.1_pt1 | contig 22336 bp, 12 predicted proteins | sample 2014201 | NCBI WGS metagenome assembly RBWB01 (sample SAMN10133834, study PRJNA383868) | Human oral metagenome, whole genome shotgun sequencing project. | isolation source: supragingival plaque isolated from 88 juvenile twins | host: Homo sapiens | place: Australia
GTCGATACTCGTCTCTCTATAGAGAGCAACTATACCTACGAGTTCCCATCTGAACTCGCACGTGAAGGTGTAGAGACTGTATACGATCTAGAGATTAAAGGCACGAATAGCCTAATAGAGTTAACCGATGATATTACCTTAGTAACCGAGCACCACAATAAGCAAGAGATATTGCACAAACGCAATCAAGAGAGAATGGGATTCAGTACAGAGTCTGCTGATCCCAACACGACAGATAGAGCCATCATCGAGAATATATTCAAATCCATCGATCAAGTCAACCGTAATAAAACACGGGATGGTATAGCTTATATCAAGACGAATGAGCAAACGTATCGTCAGTCTGTGTCTGAACCCATCATCGTTTCCTATCCTGCTGAAGCGGTGATCCCTATCTATACACCAGGCAATCCGTCTCAGCACAGTGGATACTTAGTCTTACACGATGAAGAAGGCGCACCACTCTCGAAGATCAAGCCGGTGAACTACTATCGTGAACTCTCCAGTCGCTATAACTTCCAGAACAACGGACAAGGCATGGCTTCATCCTTGATCCAACAAGGCAGACAGATGTTCGAAGGCTATAACGATCAGATAGACGAAGCTCGTCAGATTGAGATCCTCTCACGTATCCATGGTAATGCCATCATCCGTGAGATCACCGATCGCCTACGCCAAGGTGAACTCGGTAAAGAACTCGATATAGGCGATGCGAATGAAGCATTCCGTATCATGTTCTATCGCGCATTAAAAGGACAGCGTACACGTATCCTTTACATGCCCAAAGAAGTGATGACCTATATCGCCATCAAGCACGATACCAAAGGCATGGGTGTGTCGCTTATCGACAACATGAAGGTATTGCTCTCTCTAAAGATACAGTTCATGTTAGCCCGTATCCGTACAGGCATCATGAACTCTGTACCAGAGACTGTCGGTACGATCAAGATAGACGATAAAGACCCTGATCCTAAGAAGACGATTAAGATTGGTTCGGCACTGATGTTACAGTCACGTCAATTTGCCGGTGTGATGCCAGGCCTATCGAATGTACAATCCATTGAAGATACGCTTAATAGAGCCAATATCCGCATCAACATCGACAGTGATAACCCACGTGTTCCCAATATCGGACATGACATCACTCGCAATACGGCTGATATACCACAGCCAGATAGTGAGACAGGCGATATGCTAGACAGGATGGTATTGAGTGGATTCTATTTACCACCTGAGATGATTGATAATTCATTCGGTATTGATTTCTCACGTCAAGTCTATCAGCAGAACTTCTTAGTCGGATTGGTCTCTAACCAGATACAATCTAACCTGAATCCTCAGTTTACTCAGTTTGGCCGTAAAGCGATTAATTCATCGCCTAATGTTAGACAGAATCTAACGAAGATCATTACAGCTAATCTTAAGGATATCTTAGAGACTGTAGAAGCAGCTTCAGGTGAGAAAGTAGAGTATCAAGGACTGTCCGAAGATTCATTACGCACTATTGTTGCTTATTTAGTTAATAAGGCAGTCGAGACAGTAGAAGTCATCTTACCTGAACCATTAACAGAAGACGATGAAGCCGCAAATGAACGTATCTCTAAACTGGAGACCCGTATCGATAAGGTACTGGAATACATGATCTCTCCGGATATCTTACCACCTGATGTAGTAGGTGACAAAGCCAACTCTCTGTTGGATAGCTATCGCAATATCCTAAAAGCAGACATCATGCGCTCTTACTTCGTCAATGACGGCTATGGTCAAGAAGTACTTGGTTACTTCGCTGTAGGTGATGATGGTAAACAAACCTTCGAAGCCAATAAGCAGATCCGCGATAATGCCATCATGGTGACTAAAGCACTGGCTGAGTTCTTTAAAGAAGGTAAGCATATCGCTGATACGACAGAAGCCGTACTCGATACGAATGAAGTCGAAGCAGGTGAAGGTGGTGGATCTAGCTACAGCAGTGGTGATAGCGATAGTGGTAGTGACGATACCGGTGATGAAGGTGGATTCGGAGGAGAAGGAGACTTCGACTTCGGTGGAGATGCCGGATGGGGTGAGCCAGGTGGTGAAGGTGATTCCATGGATGGTGAACCAGATCAGTCGTAAGTATTACGATGCGAATGGTTAGTGATAACTAACCATGAATAAATCCGATCAGTCTTAAGAGTAAAAAAAGAAGCTAAGAGTAAAAACATCATACCCCCATACACCCTCCCCTACCATCACGGCAGGGGAGGGCGTATATATACGGGGATATGGAAAATAGGCAATGGAGTGTGTGTAATTTTTGTATGTTATTAAAAACAATTACTAAAACATTTTTTTAAGTGTTAAAGATTAACTGTATAATAATAGCTTAAACATAATTGAAATTCCTTTATATCTAGGGTTGAAAAATAGTCATGTGTTCATGAACTTATATCGTTAAGTTATCTCTAACGATCATCAGCTCTTCAACTCTTCTATTGGGTATATCCCAGTCTTTCATATCGGTGTCCATCGATAGTCGCACTATACTCATCACACACAAGATTTCGTGCTCTACCTATATCTACCTATACTTCTAACCGTATACGCCCTCTAGCGTCCTCTATAAGCCTCTAATCGCTATCTATAGCTTAACCATACTTTAACTCATCTGCCTACGGCATAAGAGCCATGCGCTACAGATACCTTATCCATTATCTATACAGACTTTAGACATCAGTACCCATAGCGCATGAGTAAGTCAAGAGACACATGTTTTAACCTTAATACGCTAAGCGCATTAAGCTTAGTGTAAATGCATTGAATACGTAAATTACTATTTAGACGTATCGAACCATGTATACTCCTTCGTCGCCTTCTACTGCACGTACTTCAACGACCACACCATCTATCGTGATGATGTAGAATGGAATATACCATGCGCGATCTGCCTTAGCTTCTGCACACTGGATGATACTGTATACCTCATCAAGACCGGAGTCTTTGTTAATAAACCTCCATGGGTTAGTCGGCGACAAGGTATCATTAGACAAATCCATCCAATGCATGTCCGCCATGGTTTGATTAATCACATACGCATGAGTAATACTACCCAGCGAGATGAACTTAGATTTAGCCTCATCACTCATGTCCCCGAAGTGGATATTGCCAATAACATTACGCAAGATACTCAACCACAAATCGTCAAAACGCTCTACATCCTGAATATAACCACGTCGAATGACTTCATCGTGTTCTTTCAATGCTTCTGTTACTTCGACATCCTTAATACCGAACATCGTCAAGAGCATGTTATAGCCATCGTCTATCTTACCAGTCAGACGTTTCATGAACAAATCACTACCTGGCAGCTTATCCATCTTATCTACCAGCTCACGCATCTCACGTACAGTAGTTGCCTTACGTGATGCTTGGCGATACTCGTCGATGTTGCTGTAGGTATACACCATATCTGGCACGGTTACTTCACCGTAAGCAATAACGGCTTCAGGTGCTTGAGACAGCTTCTCGTTGATCATGCTGTCACGCAAACTGCTGATGTTGTCCATGACCACTGGCTCTAACTCTACCACATTGATGCTAGGCACAGCTTCACCATTAGCCACTAACTTCAGTCGTTGCTCTTCACGCTCTTCTTCTGTCAGTGACAAATCAACCAATGCTTGGGTGGTATCTACCTTATTAGCAGACTCAATATCCGCATATGGGTTCACGATGCGATGTTCATCCCGTGGGATACGGTGGGCATTAATATCCATATCAGCGTCCTCCTTACGCTTCACTTTCATTTCGATCAGTCCATCTTCATCTACCACCAGATAAGCGATAGAGTTCTTACTGCTGTAAACATACGGCCGGCCTTTGAACACGTTCTGGGCTATAACGAAGTAATCATCTTCTTCTTTACCTTCGAACTTGAACTTGACGATACCGGTTTTGGTTTCTTTATCCCAAGTGATGTCCAGCATGTCAATCGGATAAACACCATGCGGCAATGCTGCTAACCGCTGCTCTTTGAAATGCTCAGTGTCACGTATAGGATGCGTTGCACCTTGGTGCGCTATAGCAAACTCATCGTCATCTACAGGTTGAGTCCAGTTCACGTTAAAAGCCGGTACTTCTTTCTTATCACCACCGAAGATATTGGCTTCTTCACGCTTCAACATGTTTTCATGTTGTTTCTCACTGTCTACTACTGCATGAGCATAATCGTGTTTCTCACGACTAGAAGCATCGGATTCATCCACCACTACACACTTACGATTACGGCGTTGTACCACGATACCTTCGTAACGTTTAGCATCACGTGGTCGATCGAAAAAGATCTTATTCACTACATCGTCTTCCTCTTCTACACGTTGAGGTTGATCGATGTCGTAGGCTTCGCTGACATTGTCATCGTCGAAATCATCTTCGAACAAATAGTCAGTATCTACAGGTTCAGGTTCACGTACCTCTACAGGCTTACTGTAACGCGGACGAACAGTTTCTTGCACTACCTCCTTTTCTGCTTCCTGTTCTTCCTGTTTATTGTTAGCCTTATCAGCTGCCATGGCTTCTTCTATAATGCGGGCCAATTTAAGACCTTCTTGCTCGTAATAGTTACCAGACCGATAAGTACTGCGGCTTTCAGCCTGACGCTGTTGCTCTTGGTATACTTCAGAGCGGTGATCGGCATCACGATACCGGCGTTGTGATTCCTGCGCAGGGCGACTACTGAACATCGAGCCACCTACCGGTTCAGTTGCACCGACTTCATCACCACGATAGCCACGGCCAGAAGCACCATAGCGATCGTATTGATTACCGTAACGATTTCTGTCGTTATAACCACCATAGCGGTTATCGTACCCACCATACTGGCGAGGATCCCGCTCCATACGCGCCCAACCATCCTGGATGATACGATAGGTGGCATCGATTTCAGCAGCCAGATCACGACCGACTATGATAAGGTCATCGATGCGATCATTCGGCACAGGGCCATTGTAGATGCGTTGATCGTACATGTAGCCAATATAACGATCCAGATAGTTATCGCAGATGCCGTAGATGGCTTGCTCGTGCGGGTTCAAGCGACGCTCTTGCAGATCACGCTCGATGACAGCCATGATAATGTCGAACAAATCGCCACCGGCTTGTTTGTTACGTGCCAGAAAGGCAGCAACATCAGACCGGAAACGACTGCACGGTACACGACCATTAGCCGTGTCTACAATGAGTCTTTCTAAAATAGTCGCCACCATGCGATCGTAAGGGATCGCTAAGGCGTACTGGGGAAAAGACCTTAAAGGTATAAGTCTCATTTTAACGCTCCTTATTTACGTTAGGATAAAAATAGAACATCACGTCTAACGATAGAGTAATTCCCTAACGTGATCCATGATGGGTTTCAGTTCAGGATTCTCCGATACCGTATACTCATCGTCCATGTAGATATACGGGTTCATCCTGGATTGACCAGAAGGATCTGTCTTCGTCATGTCCTTAGCTGCCCCAGTCGTCAAGAGACTGTCGGAGAGCTTATTGACCACGTCGTTAACAGCAGCAGGGCCTGATCGTGTCCTCTGCTTATCACTGCGCTCCTGTGGCACCATGATGCGTCCTGGTTTCAACAATGGCAAATCAGTCGGATCACTCAAGATCATGATCTCCCTGTGTTCGCGTATGTCCATGAACGTCTCAGTGCGTATGGTACGCAATACATCTGCAATCTCACGCTCCTTAATCGGCGTATCCGGATTCTCTTTCTGTTTCAGTTTAAGATTACCCAGGCCAAAGTAAGCGTAATTAATGGCTTTGGTGATGTTGAACAACAAGAACTGTAAGACTTGTAACTGCTTGCCATACAGCGTGTTGATGCTCGTATCGTTCGATACACTGGCCACCATGTCGTTGAAGTTATCGATAATAAACACAAACGCATCGTTAATCGACTTAATGTGGTCTAAACCAATACGTTTAAAATCAGACATGACCATATCGTCGATATAGCCACGGATACTGATCATGTGTTTCTCGACCATGCTGCGAGAAGCTGCTGCCAACTCACCTGGATTGCTGATCAAATCACCCAAGATGGATTTCCATGCTTCCGGACTATTAGCCAATTCAGGAGACATCCTTTTCTCACTGCTAAAGTGATCCTGAATATAGACCAATGTCGCCAATACAGACTTAGCCGATGGCAGGGTTTCCCACGCCTCACGCTTAATCACGTAACACCATCTATTCGGATAATAGTCCCGATACCGATAGGTATAGGTCGGTTTGTTACCCGTAGACTCCAGTATCACGTACTGATCTTCTGGATACTGAGTATCCCGTATGGCAGTAAGATCATCAGCATGCATCATCTTGACATCACCTGGTTTAAAACCAAATCTAGCCAACATGCCATCCAAGCCATATTCGCAACAAAGGTAATGCACCATGGTCGTCGCCATTTTGATCATTGGACTTTCGATCTTCTTGTTGTGGATCTTACTGTAGATGATCGGGAAACAGTGTATCTGACCATCTACGACTACTTTAATATTCGTCAGTCGTCTAAACCACAACTTAATCTTGATCAGTTTTAAGAAGACACGATCCGGTTTCACCGTAATGATGCCATCAGCCATGACTGGCGATACCATGTACTTCACGCCATTTAAGTACATGAATCCATGCTTACGGATAAACGGTAAGTAGATGTAGTGGGCTAACTCTTTACCATCGAACTTGAATAAGAACTTATAAAGCCTTAAATCAGACCGATTGATGTCATGCCGTCTGGGCGAACGATCACCGTTGTTACGGGTCATGTACTTATAACCCTCGATTGGTGTGGCTGCACGAAAACCCAAGTACTGCAAACCATCAGGGAAACTCGTGCTGTTTACCCTGAACAAATTATCGATATATAGCGGAATCCTTCCGTTATCGTGGTAAGCCAACCCAAAACCGATACGATCATCGATCCTAGGTGTGTGACTTTTCACCATTTGAGCAAACTTAGGATTCATCTTGGTATACTCCTTTTTACACTGTTGAACACGAAGAAATGTTACCCTAAGGTAACGCTAATAGAATAGTATATACCTCTAATTTTTTAACATGCTGGAATAACATGGCAACATAGTTTCAAGCACCAGCTACTGCAATGTATACAGTAGCTGGTTGTGTCTAGAGAGTATATTTATTCGTAACATGCACGTCCGTATACATGGGTGAGTCATTGCCTTATCTGTCTGCTAAATAGTCTTGCTGTTTATCGTGTGTGATTTAAGATAAACAGTAGTATCTAGTTAGCTAGTAACGGATAAAGTAATGCTCGATATCGGTGCTAGTCAAACCAGCCAGCAGCCCAAGCACAGAGACCACCGACAGCAGCCAAGCCTAAGCCGACTAATATCAGTGGTGTGCTTGAAGCTGCTGCTATACCTGTTCCGACAGCAGCACCAACCTTAGCAACCACACCTAGAGCAGTGCCGACACCAGTGCTGATCGTACCACTACCAGCAGCACTTAAAGCAGCTTTAGCAGCAGTAGCAGTCGTAGCTTTAGCAGACATGAACTTAGTAGCCAATGTGCCTATGCCGACTATACCAGTAAGTATAGTACCTACACCTACCAGCATATTCGACATGGTGCTTAGCTTTTCAGTTTCACGTTTAGCATCAGCATCGCGAACTTTACGGTCGTGTTCCATCTCGGCGATTTTGGCTTTTAGTTCGGCTTCTTTCTCTTTCTGTTTAGCCTCCTTCTTTTTGGATCCACGCGCAAGTTCTTCGAGTTCGAGTTCTTTTTGCTTGTTCCTGGCTGTTTGAGCTTCGGTTTCTTTAATGACGATATAGGCCTTAGCATCTTCCTCCGAGTAATAGAATCCATGCTCTTTTAGTTTATCCTTATCGTGAATATCGATCCTGATTTGAACCATTTCACCAGCCTCACGGTAGTCTTGTAATATATAGACTCCCTCATGTAGATCACTTATACCTTCACGGAACTCATTGCCTTTGTGATCGATGAGTGATTTGATTTCAATCACGGACGCTTCACCACCGACAACCTCTCTCTTGTATAGAGTTTGGACATCTCTAGAGACCAAAACGCAACCGATAGCGCTGTATAGTGAAGGCATGCGATGGTCTCTTGCAAAATGAGATAAGTTCACACTGACCACATCGCGTGTATCGTGCTGCCGTATGGCGATCTTACGAACGATGTTATCGTATACGTGAGGGTGGAGAATCGGTGTCACTGTGCCATATCTCCTTGAATCCACCATCCCATCATTATCCTTAAACAAAGGGTTAATCACCACATCCAAAGTCGGATCGTACATTGCCTTTTTATTACTACGACTTTTACGGATGTCTTCTTCACTAATGAAAAACGCTATCGTCAATCCGTAAATTACGCCATTAGTGTAAGGCCTAAGATACGCAGGACCTGGCTTGGTAACGTAATTACCACTGTTATCAACCAACATGTCTCGAGTACTCATCGGCGGTTCCATCTCATCTAAAGCCGCAATCAGCTCCTCAAAATCACCAAACGAGCGTCTAACATCACCAATGGTAATGTTGAGGCCAGTAATGTCTTCATCCACCAGAGCGTCTTTTGATCTCTCCTTACCCAGATGATCATCGTCTACTTTCTTATTCAACTTATCCAGTAAACCTAACGTACGTAAGTTCTCACGCAAACTATCTAAACCACCTTGTATCGTACGCATCGCCCATAGGCCTTTTCTATTACCGATAGCATCAGCAACAGATGCGCTATTATCGATACCAAAATCGTTACTCATCATGGCTTCAGCGATTTGGTTTATGTCCATGTTAGGTAATACTACCCTACTGAACCCATCCCTCGTCATGATGGCTACACCATAGTCGGATGTGTTATACCACACCGTACCTTCACACGGACGAAAGTCTTCATCTACAGGACAGATAGACAAATAGTAATTGTCCTTTCTGTCGATATTGGAACGTGTTACATTTCGAGTATGTTCGAAGAAGGCTTCTTCATGTTTGGGAGACATGCAGTTATAATAACGACCATTAGCAGGACGATGTTTGAAATCAGGTTCGTAGACCACCGAAGTACCATCTAATCTACCGATGTAAAATGGTGTATCGTCGTACTTTATACGATCCAAAAAGTGCGGAGTTATGCTACTATCGTTACCTATACCTGGTTTACGTTTTATAGCACGCGCATTACGATCTTCACCAAATTTGTAGGAGTTCTTCTTACCGTTTTCATTGCGATTAAGTGGCATGTTAGGTAAAGTGAAAACACCTTTGTTAAGTCGGACGAGATGTTCAGTACTCATGCGTTCCTTATGGTCATGGGCGTAGATGTAGTTGTTACTAGCATCGAAAAACGGTATCTGAGTCGCCCACTGTTTAGTAACCGCGTGATCGTACGGACTGTATTCCCTAAGCTTATTAAGATCATTGGTGTATTCGGCATGATCCATGAGCTTAGGCATGATTTCATCAGGATAGATATAATCCCATCCTCTACCTAAGGCTATCTTACGACTCTCGTAGGCTTCATGCGTGAGTTGATCAGCCGAGGCGGTCCTTCTACTATTAAAAGGGTAGGACGAGTCTTCAATAGTGTCCATGCAATCGCGCCTAGCAGTAGTCGGCTCAGTCAGCTTCATGATACCGTTATCGTAAGCATTGCCACATTCACCATTGATGGACCTGAAAATATTATTCCTATTTTCTTTTATAGCCATGTTCATTTTCCTTTCTATTAGAAAAAGTAGATTACATCCTGAATCTTACGACTCAGTCTGTATAAGGTTATTAACATTGCTCTTAATTAAATAAGAACAACAAAACTAAAACACCTGTTGGTGTGCTACTTTAATAATATATATTCCAAAAAACGAGCATGTTTGCTTAAGCCTTACGGCTACGCAAGATATGGCTAATCACCATGTTGTAACAGTAGTGGCAGACATAACCTTATACCCCTGTAGACCCAATACGGATCTACAGGGGTTAAGGCTATCTATCGATCAGTCTTATTGCTGTACCACGAACGGCATGCGTTCAGCTACGGCAGAAGCCAAGTTGATCACGCGGATGCGTACCAAGATCGGCAAGTGAACGATGTGAGTAAACCAAGGTTGTACCATCACTTCGTGTTGGTATTTATCACCACGAGCACGGCTAACGACACGTGGGATCTCACGTTTGTCCAAGCAGTTACCGAACCACAGCGGCAGGCTGATGTTGCCAGATTTAGGTTTACCGAAGGACAAGAAGATGGTACCTTCTTCACCGTCTTTACCACCATCGGTCAGACGTTTATCAGTACATTCTTCCAGAGTGAAGTCGAAACCGCTACCCAATACACGGTCATCACCATCACGGTAGATGAACTTAGCAGTAAAGGTATCGGCAATCGCAATCACGTGAGGTTTGAAACCACCAGAAGCGATGTCGCTCAACTCGTAAGCAGCAGCCAGTTCAGACTGACAGTAAGCTTTAGTCATCTCAACCAAGATGAAGTTAGCAAACACGCTGTTGACGTTGTTCAGACGATCGCTGGTTTGCAGAGATTGAACGGCTTTCTTCACGTCCAGAGTCAAGTCGCTGCAATAGGTATTGGCGAACCATTGGCCTACACCGATAACGGATTTGTTGAACGGCTCAACGAAGCTCAAGTTCTTCGGTTGAGATTGCAACATGTGGATCACGTCGTACAGAGCAGTGATACCGGCATTAGAACGGCGGATGAACGACCATTTGATCAGCGTATCGATGCGTTGGCTATCGCTGGTGGTGTCAGCATCATCTTTAGGACGACGGATCGCCAAAGGAGAGTGCAGACGTACACCGTAGATCAAACGTTGTACACGGCTATCCAACAGTTGGCCATGTTCACGCAAGTTGGCGTTAGTACGAGTGGCATCCAGTTCGTAACCTACGATCTTCATTTTGCTTTCGATGTCGGCAACGAATGCTTTAACAGATGCGTCTTCCAAAGACAACTCTTCGTGAGTGTCGGCTTTACGTACTGCTTTAACTTTCACGTTAGCAGTGTTCACCTGTACAGTACCAGTATCAGTGTTACCAGTACCGTTTACTTGGATGCGCAGCAACACTTCCCAGTTGTTGGTGGTCAGCACGTTCAAGCTGGTCGGCAAAGCTTGGCTATTGGCACCTTTGGTGTCTTTAGTCAACAGGTGAGTAGACACGTCGTATTGCAGTTGGATACCTTCACGGTCGCCAGATGGCATGTAAGTCCATTGGGACTGTTGGTGGAATTGCAGGTTAGAGAACAACACCACTTCACCGTCCAGTTCCAGACCCAAAGTTTTCAGGAATGGGTTAGCGGAGATCTGATCAGTATCGTCTTGCATACCACGGCTCAGCATACGGTCAGGTTGAGCGATGTCCAAGAGCATGATTTCTTTACCGACAGCCAACAGACTGGTTTGGATGGTTTCACCATAGTCGGTGGTTTTGGTGTACGGAGCCAGTTTAGTCGTATCAACGAAGAACTGGTCGTTGGTGTTCTTACGGTATACCGGCACGATGTCGGTGAAATGCGATTTCAGGATCGTGTGGTCACGCAGAGCCTTCACGATGTTCTTCTGGTTGCGATAAGCATCACGTTTACCATCTACAGTGTACTCTTTAGAAACGAATACAGTAGACAGTTGTACGTCGATGGTGTAGTTGTTCTGGGTAGAATCCATGGTGATGGTCGGGAAGAACAACTCAACAGCAGGAGTCTGTTTGGTCGGGTTGATGTTGTAAGAAACAGTCATCGCCAAAGTGTTCATCATGCCGTGTACTTCGAAAGACTCGGTAGAGACATCACCACCGACAACTTCACCGATGTCGGCTTCACCACCCAGAGGAGACACCAGAGTGTCGGCATCACGCTGTGCTACTGCTTTAGAGTAAGCATCCGGATCTTGAGCAGCGATCAAAGACTCGCGGATGTTATCCACTTGGTCTTCAGAGAGCTGCTGGTTGGTTTCTGCTTCGTATGCAGTTTGGATTTCGGTAGTCGCATCATCAAGCTGATCAGCAACCGCATCAGCAGCATGTTGATCACCATCGTTGAAGTTTTCCAAAGTCAGGAATGCACGACCCAATAGGGCGCGGGATTCAGTACCCAACTGAATTTTGTTGTTGCCAGCCAAAATACCGAAAATGGTTTGGGTGTTTTGGTTGGGCTGTACTGATTTGATTTTACTTTTTACCAGTGCCATTTTGATTAAAACCTTTACGTAAAGAGTTTTACATCCTAGACATGAAGTCCAGTCTGTATATTAAAAAGAGGATAGATTAGAGAAGAGTCTGTAAGTAATGCGAATAGACACCTAAACGCACCAATACATCCTCACGTTGGTAGACGCTTGTTTTCCTAATCATGGCTCGTAGAGTTTCATCGATAAAAGATTGAAAGACATCTGTCTTATCATGCTGTAATGCATCCAAGTTACCATGCAAAAACGGCACAGAGACTAGGATACAAGTGCCAGCATTTACGGCATCTGTCCAATCATACATGTCGAGATCCCCTGTATCCAGGCTTTTATCTACGATACCGGCGGCTAATGCGGCCAGTGCGTATTGCCTGTATACTTCATGTTGACCCTCCTCTTCGGATGTCAACTCTTCAAGTGTCAGTGCGCTTTGATCACGCGCTGCCCACAAACTACGCAGATCCGTGGCCTCACTCAACAGTGGAGTAAGTAATTTGGATGCTGCGCTAGTGTTATCTAGTGGCTCTAATGCCACACGATAAAAACCATTCAATCCCATCAACCGATCAATCGATGTCTTAGGCAATAGTGTCTTTACCGTTTGATAGTCCAGTAATGATTCCAAATCGATATTGCGTCTTTTAAAGTCAGCAATGATCTCTCGTGGTACGAATAAGTAGTCTATCTTATTCGTAGGCGATTCCTTGTATCGCTTGTATTGTTCCGCCAATAAGTTTTCCATTTTGTCCTTGTCCTAGGTATCCCTATATAGTAGATAGAAGTAACTGCGACTGAGCAGGGAGTAGTAACGTGCGACTGTATAAGGAGCAAATAAGTCAGCAAGTCTCTTTAACTATGCTCAAGTGAGACAGAACAAACATAGGCATGCTATTTCCTATTAGGCGATCTGTCTTCGCTAATCATACAAAGTTTTTAATAGTATATAGCATCCCAAAGAATATCGCTATTAGAAATACCGGATAATAAAGGAAACCATCTTAAAATGAACTTAAAGATCATCCTGACCAAATGTATTTGTTTACTGTATCGTGAAGCACAAATCGATCAATACGGACAATCCGATGTCATGATCAAATCGATACTGAAGACCATTAGATTGAAAGAGAAAGACATTACAGGTACTGAGTCTGTATTAAAGTCCCTAAAAGAAGTAGTAGAGAGTATCATGGCACGTGAAGACATGATGCCTAAAAGAGAGATATTACAAGCAGCACAAATCGCCTGTTCGACTGATACGGCTCTATTCGAAAGCATACAAGACGATATCTTAGTCGATATAGAAGATCCATCCGAGATCATCAAGCAAGTATTGAGTTACAGATTCCAACTCAATAAGTACCTCAAGAACCAAGAAGCAGAGAAGCTCATCGAGAAGCTCTATCAGAAAGTCAAGTTTGAACCTGATACGGTAGATAACATGGATGAATTCCTATCATCCAATGCGATGAAGATTACAGAATTGATCTCTTACAGTGGTGAAGTCATGCCTGGTATCATTTCGGAAATAGACTTCGATGATGTAAAACAAATCGAAGAAGCCATGCAAGAGTCTAAAGAGCAAGCTGAAGGTAAGCTCATGATCAAAACACCATGGCAGGCCTTACAACGCATGACGCAAGGCGGCTTACGTTTAGGTGATTTGGTATTACCAGCAGGTTTACAAGGAGCAGGTAAGAGTTTCATCTCCCGTAACCTATTCCTAGCAGCTTGTTGCTTGAATGATCCCAAACCACTGATGAAAGACCCTAAGAAGAAACCACTAAACATTACCTTCAGTTTCGAGGATAATAGACTATTAGTGGTTAATGACTATTACCGTATCCTAAAAGGTGTATACGAAGGCGTTACAGTTAACCAAGAATACTTAAAACACATCACACCCAGTGAGTCATCAGACTGGTTAAAGAAGAAAATGATGCAGACAGGCTACCACATTCGTTTCGTCAACAACAACCCATCTGAAGTCTCCTACATGGACATCATCAACCAACTCATTCGTTTCGAGACTGAGGGATACGAAGTCCACACTGTACTGATTGACTACATTAGCTTGGTTAATAGAAATGGATTAGGTAATGTACGCAGTGACCAAGACATCCAGGAACTCTTTAGACGAGTGAAGAACTATTGCTTATCCAAACGTATTCTGTTACTCGCACCACACCAGTTATCCACTGAAGCATTAGAGATCAAACGTAATAACGATAGATACCTAGCTCGTACTGTGGCAGCACTTGGTTACTATCAAGACTCTAAAGGTCTGGGACGTGAACCTGAACTGGAAATCGTCGTAGACAAAGTAGTGGATAATGGTAAGAGCTACATGGCTTTTGCCCGTGGTAAACACCGTGGTGTCGGTGATACACCTGAAAAAGATAAGTTCTTCATCCTTCCCTTTACAGATTGGGGATTGGCATGGGACATCGACACGATAGACACATCCTTAACCAAGTTCGGTCAAGAACGTACTTCTACTGGTGAAGTAGATGATGATTTTGCTATAACTAACTAGAGCCTACCTATATACGTACTCCTCTTACTGCCATCTAGGTAGTAAGAGGAGTATAAGCATGTGACGTATTCATTCACCAAGGAAACAAAAGATGGGTATTTTTAACAATATCTTCCGTGGTAGTGTCGGTCTAGAATTCAACGATGAAGTAAAGACAGTCACGATTACCGGTATCAGTACCAAACGTATACTGAGAGATTTCTCCATCTACGCCGGTACAAAAGTCATCGAAGCCATGATACTGAAAAGATCATTCAGTAGCTTCACGTTTTATAGCTTCTACCTACCCGATATACACCACATCGTTAATACACTACTAACTGATAAGAAATTCAAGAGAAGACTAACTTCTACTCGTTATCTAGTCGATCTAGCTAATACCTTTAAAGATTTGCCATTGACACAAAGCATCGAAGAGATCCAGAGGATGGAAGACAAAGACTATCCTGTAGTTGATACTTCTTTCTTAAAGGATGTCTTCCATGGATTCGGTAGTCAACCATTTAGCCTATTACCACATCAACAGCAACTGATTAACTCATCGTTCTATAAGTCCGATAAGTTAGGATTAAAAGGCTATCTATACGACAGTTCAGTCGGATCAGGTAAAACATTAAGTTCCTTATCCATCGCTAAACTGAAACAAGCCGATAAAGTCATCGTGATTTGTCCTAAGAAAGCCGTCATGGAACCCTGGCAAGCCACGATATCGAATCAGTACAAAGTGACTCCTACGTTATCCTACAGTATGCAAGATGCTTTTAATACAGAAGCAGAGTTCCTCGTGACACACTACGAGTCTTTAGGTAAACTAATAGAAGCAGTTAAGAAAAACATCAAGCATTTCCAGAACAAACGTGTCATGATCATCGCCGATGAGTGCCACAACATGAATAGCTACAAATCGGATAGATCCACTAACTTTAGAGAGTTGTGTCGCCTAGTCGATCCGATATTCTGCTTATGGATGTCTGGTACACCTCTAAAAGCACTAGGCTCTGAAACCATGACGATGTTCAGTACCATCGATCCATTGTTTACACCTAATGTCGAGAAATCATTCCTGAAAGTATACGGCATATCCGGTACACATGCGATACAGATCATGGCTTCCAGACTACAGTTGGTTAAATCCACCTATAAAGGCGTAGCAGTCGATAAGGAACTGAAAGTACATGATGTTAAAGTAACGCTACCAGATGGTGATTACTATACGCTAGATGCGGTATCTGCACGCATGTCTGCGTATGTAAAAGAAAGAAGTGTGTATTACGAGAAGAACATGGATAAATACGTCGATGACTATTTCACCGGCATCGCCATGTATAAAGAGATCATCGCTAGGAACAGTGTTAAATTGGCTGAGCTTAACCATTACTTATCACTAACGAAACGATTGCATCGTAGTTATAATCCCACTTCACCAGAAGACAGGGAAGCAGTCGTCTATACGAACCATTTCGAAGATAAGATCATTATCCCGAATTTAAGTAATGCGATGAAACATGTCTTCCGTAAGGCTAAGTCAGTCTACAAATACGTAACTTTAACGATAGTAGGGGAAGCACTAGGCAACATCCTAGGTCGTGCACGTATCGAGTGTAATACCAAGATCGTCGAAGCCATGCGTAATGAAGGGCAGACTAAGATCATCTACGATGATGAATCGACAGATCAGCTCTCTATCGTAGACTTAGTAGAAGGTGCGAAGAAGAAGACACTGATCTTTACCGACTATGTCGATGTGGTAAAACGAACCACTGTTATCTTCCAAGAAGAAGGATTGACACCGATTGCCATATTCGGTGAAACCACAGGTGGTAATGCCATGGCTCGCGATGTGCAGATATTCAAGAAAGAAGCTAAAGTCAATCCATTGATCACCACATTCAAGACATTGGGTGAAGCAGTACCATTGACTGAAGCGAATCGGATCATCTTCTTGAATATTCCATTCAGGAGTATTACCTACGAGCAGGCATACGGACGTGCTTATCGTTTAGGTCAAGATGAAGATGTGGATTTGTTTAAAGTAACGCTAGACACTGGAGTCCAACCGAATATCTCCACGCGTAATGATGACATCATGCGATGGTCTGATGAGATGACTTCTATCCTACTAGGTAAGAAGGTAGCCAATACTACAGTAGAAGAAGCCATCGCACCTACGCCTATGGCTCAGCTTGTGTCCTTTACACCGATCGCACCAGGTGTATCGAAAACACATACGTGGTAAGAAGAGAGATTTAGACTAAAAAAAAGAAGTAGAGCATATCCCTTATACCCCTGTAGACCCAATACGGATCTACAGGGGCTAGGGCCTATGTTATACTACGATGGTTTTCGTTCTCCCACCATGATCTGGACGTATTTGTGGTTATCTAACCGATAGATGCCACCTACAGGAGATAATGCGTGTGTGGTCACCATTCCCTTAGAGAGACGGTAGCCATCAATGAACAGAGTGGTATCCACACCATCCGGATCTTTCAGTGTCACACGAGCACCTTGATTCGGAGCAACACTACCATCGCCATTAGGCACGCGATCAGTTAAGACATAACCTTTCACCTTACGGTACTTACCATCTTCTAGGATGTAGAACCAATCCCAGCCATACAGATGATCATCTTGATGCTTAGCGTCACGGATTAACTTCAGCCGTTTCAGATCAGGTAGATTACTGTCATCAGTCACTGGAGACAGAAGTTTAGACCGTATACGATAGACATCATCAGTCGATATCTCGATATCATTTACCTTGCCTACATACGCCAAGTAAACATAACCATCAAACCAACGATAGACGAAATCATTAACGATATCGGAGTTATTCTCAATACGGATGATCTCCATTACGATACCGAAGAAACGAGCACGCTGATCCGCAGGCACATACTGACGCACCAAATCAGCCAAACATACCCACTTGAACTGTTTGCTATCCGCATGTGCCTTCAAGTAAGACACAAGCGCATGACGGTTACGTACAAGATCATCTATCGTGGTATTAGGTGTCATGATGTCGTATCTCGTGTTATTGACGAGTACACCGTAATAGATCAATTCATTTTTAGTGGCTTTAACAAAACCACTAGAAGTAAAGTTATCCAGTATAGGATCATCAACGTAGAATGAGAGACCAGTTAAGTCTTTTCGTTCAGTCAAAATAGACCTGGTGAAAAGACGACCAATAGTACCTGCTATGTCACCCACAGAAGGAATGAACGAATAGTCTTCAACCTTAAATTTCACCACAGCACGATAAGGTGTCAGCCTTTGCTTAAATACGTCTTCTTCCTTATCCACTAAATAATCGATAGTGACCGTAGCTTCACACAGAGGATTCTTACCATCATGATCGTCTGAGAACCCTTCCATGAAGTCATCAGTACGTACATCAGCGAAGTTACGTTTGGCATCTTCACCCAGATCGAATCTTACACCTTCTTTCTTATTAAAGGGACCAAAGTCGAACGCCACAACACATTCAGGATGGGACTGAATATAGTCACTGAGTGTTTCAACGTTGATGAAACGCCACCAGCCATTCTGACCAACGTAATACTCCAAATCATTAGCATGATCCGATAAGAACCCAGTAGGCATGCTTGATATATCAACAGCGATGATTTCAACATAGTCAGTTGGGTTAACATCTGGGAAATATTTATCCAATCGATTGATTGCTTCGCGATATAGAGAAGAGATAGCCGATACAGAATGAGACAGACACACCATCGTGCTCTTAGACTCAACGATGTTCGTGGTGACGTTAGTCGGTAAGTAGAAGATACGTTGACTATCGAATGCACCCTCCAAGCCAAACTTCTCATGCTCTTTAACACGTATACCATACACCATACGGCTATCGTATTCGGGCGCATAAGTCGAGAATACACCGACACAACTAACGGGCTGTGGGATCAAACCACGCATTACGGTAAGCGTATTACCATAGTTCACCAAACCAACGATTTCATCCGTGTGTTTGTAACTATCCGGTGTAGTCCAGAGCTTAGCGTGCTCTTCCATGGCGATTGCACACTGTGTCTCTTCGTCGTAACAAGTAGGCCGAGGATGATTTTCTTTACTGACCAGTGCAGTAATAGGCCGATTAACGTGTTTGGCGATGATGCCTATATCGTAACCGTAGGAAATATCCTTGTAAGAGAGCGGTAATGATTTTTCTAAAAAGATATCGATAAAAAGACATCTCGCGATGACGCAAGATGTTCTCTTTAGTATCCGGTATACGATCGAGACCGAATTTACAGGATTTTACTTCCATGTTAAATTCCTTTCTGTACATGAAAAAAGTATACACACTACCTACAGACCACCAAGGACTATAGGTAGCGGTATATCGAACTACTATTTATCTACACCAAACAAATGGCCTTGTGTCGTAGACATGATGGTCATCTTACCCTTAGCAACATGTCTAAGACAGATGTGTTTGTTTAACCTACGGTATAGGGATATATCGCCTAAGTCAATTACCATGTCCGCAGTGATCACGAATGTACCATCCTTAATGCGATTAATCTGCGTACTGTGGAGACATTCATTACCGTATTCATCGTTCGCACCACCATGCTCAAACACAGGCATAACGATCATGACCTGACGCTCTTTTACATTATAGACTAATTTCTTCACTGGTCGTAAGGTATGCTTTTTTACCAAACGAAAGATCTACCAGAGCAGTAACTACATTATTTTCATTCTCACCCACCGTCTTCACACGTTCACCTACGATGTAACGATCGTCTATAAAAGACAGATTACGATTCAATGCATTCACGATATCCCGTTGGCTTATGTTGTTACGAGCGATCCAGCGCACACCCATGGTTTTACCGGTACGGATGTTACATGTACCCAGTGAGCGTGAAGAGTGGTATCTACCGATGCTATTAAACAGCTTCGTCAACAACACATTGTTTTCAGTTACAGGCTGAAGATCGTATTCAGTAATGACATCCGTACCTAACTTATCAGCAATCGCATGGAACGACTCAACGAACTTCAACATGTCTTCAGGTATGATCTTCACTTCACTAAAACCCAGTGAGAAGAAGACAGCATGGTGATTATTAGGTGCCTCAATATGGCGTAAACCCACATAACCGTATCTCATGCCTTCCTGTAACAGTTTAGGATCGATATTCTTGATCTCTTTATCGAAATCGAAATGCCGATCATCCAACATCATGTCGATACGTCTAACAGTTGTGGTAATCTCATCAACACGGACATCACCGATACATTTAGGTGGATATTCCATTCTACTTAGTGTATACACACCTTCGTGGCTCTCACATCTCTCAGGATCAGTAACTGGTCTTATCACGCGCAATAAATCACCACCTTCACCCACCATGCCTTCTATCGTGCTTAGAGGAATAGCAACATCAGATCCACCTAAGTCAGAATCCATCACGTAGATCTGCTTATCCACATCCCAGCTACCATTCGGATCGTATCGATCACCTAAAGGTATAGTCAAGTCTATCGGCAATACACACAGTTCGCACTCAGTATCACCATAGTGTTCATTTAGACGTTCTAATAGTAAATCCAACCATTCGGCATCGTAGTGGTTAGGACAACTATCTAAGTTACGTACACAAACGAACTGACCTAAATACTGCATGTTTTTAGGTCCATGGTCAAGATCAGTCAGATACAGATGCGTGGTATCGTAGTCTAACTTCCATTTACCATCTTCTTTATAACGAATGACGTAAATAAACCCTTCTGATTTAGGTACGATATCAATCAAACCTGTCGTAAACTGAATACGTGCCAGAGTAGATGCGCTTGTGCCGAATAGCGTCTTATATTTCAGACCACTACTTCTTTCATCTAGATCGATCTTAAGACGCGTCTGTTGATTATATTCATCCAGATATGCATCCAAAGTTTCAGCGATGAGTTTGTTGGCGTATTCGATATCTGGTTTCTTTAAGGCTATCGCCAACTCATGTTCAGGATATTGGCCGGCGAAGTGAGCGCAGATGAAGTCTTTGTCAAACCCACGATCTGACGTTAGGTTACCCAACCAGTTCATGGTGTTGTAATAAGACAACACAGTGGGCAAGTTATTCGGCAACTTAGCCAATGCAAATGTTTCTTGCATGGCTTCTTTTACTGTTTTACTCATGTTTTAAGCTCCTTATTGTTACAAAACACATACACAAACTACCTATAACCCATTACAGGCTATAGGTAGTCGTATGCTTGAATTTACTTACTGACTGGTGAGTTCAGCGAATATTTCTTGTTCGTTGGTTGTGCCTTCTTTACGTACCAAGAATAAGAAATCAAATGAGCGATAAACATAGTAATGCTCTTTAATCCACTTGATGTCTTTCACCACTCTCGTTTGTGGGAGGCCTTCCAATGGGTGAGCAGAACTAAACCACAATTTACCAATGGTTATCGCCTTAGACAACAAGATGTCGATACCCTGAAGGGTAAAATAAGTCGACATGTGAGAAGGCAGAGGAATGCGTTCAGCACCGTCTTTCTTTTTACTGATGGACAACACCAAAGAACGAGATATTGTACCATCAGCATACAGGATACTTCCTAATGCTGACTTATTCTCGTCTATTTCGATTTCAGTAGCAAAGAGATGGTTCTCACAAACTACTTCATCTATTTCTTCATCGGATAGTTTATCGCCTTTACTTACGCCTTCGTACATGTTGCCATACTGCCAGATGCTAGACTTACCGTAGTGTTTAATAACGGAGTCTATAGACGGTATAGCACCCAATGAAATGAAACCTGTACCCAATATAGAGACTAAACGGATTTCTTCGCCAGTGAAACCAAAGTCACTGAACTCATTAACCTTACGGATCGCCTTAATGGCGTTCTGTACAGCAATGATGTCTGTAAAGCCACATTTGTTCAACTCGAAGACAGACATGAAGCGCTGTCCACTGGGTTTAGCACGCAGATATTCGTAGACGATCCGATAGATAGCCAACTGATTACCGACAGGACTGGTCGAATGCACAATGTGTTGATTACACTGGGCTTTACTAACGATACCGTAGTAAGTGTATTTGTCACCCACCTTAGGTCCTTCAATAGCCGTGATTTTTCACTTCATCAAGGCGACGCTCACGACTAATATTAGAAGTAAATGAGAAGAAACCCAACACTGAAATAGGATTACGTTCCAATTTATCGCTAACACAACGACACACTTCAACATTGTCGTCATGTGTAACAATCACACCTTCTGTTAAATCGACAGACTCTGGGTTCTTATTGTCGTAGACAACAATCCCTTCACCGACAATAGCGCCTTTAGCCTTGTCGAATGGAACACCCAATTCAACATAGGGACAACCGAAACGATCGCCCTCACCAAGACGGTAGATTTGGTTCTGATAATCAAACGTACCCTTGGTGTCTTTAGTCGGATCGATCTCACTATCAGCACTGTAACAGCCAGTTTCGATCTTTAACAAATCAGCCAAGAACAACTCAAGTTTAAACTTCAATCCCTTTTCTTCTAACTGGGAGAGCATATAGTCGTACCGTCCTCT